>Ga0182736_1000182_pt1 | contig 124657 bp, 83 predicted proteins | sample eDN5th30CKraftBY_FD_128882 | JGI IMG/M metagenome (GOLD analysis project Ga0182736, IMG submission 128882) | Enriched backyard soil microbial communities from Emeryville, California, USA - eDNA 5th pass 30_C Kraft BY (version 2) (version 2) | ecosystem: Environmental > Terrestrial > Soil >... | reverse complement strand
GACGAACAAGATACTTCTTCTCACCCATCTCAGAACCCTCCTTGGATTGAGTGTGACCCTGAGAATCAGCGCCGATTCCCCAATTCGACGCAACCCTAGTTTTTATGCCTGACAGACCACTAGAAGGAATGTGTCGGCAGATTGATGGTTTGGGAGCTGAACCGACGGTGCTGCGGAGGTCAATGACGCGACTGCCAGCGTGAGTGTCGGCAGATCGATGGTTTGGGAGCTGAACCGACCGTAGAATTTTTCTGAAAGTTACTAGACTTTGCCGTGTCGGCAGATTGATGGTTTGGGAGCTGAACCGACGTCGGTCGGCCGGGTCAAGAACCTGACCAATGACACGGAGTGTCGGCAGATTGATGGTTTGGGGGCTGAACCGACTGCAGCTTCTCGGGCAGATGGTCATAAGCAAAGAACTTGTGTCGGCAGATTGATGGTTTGGGGGCTGAACCGACGGCACTCAATCGGTGGGAGAAGTACACCCGGCCCGCGTGTCGGCAGATCGATGGTTTGGGGGCTGAACCGACGGCAGGCCATCGTCAAGAAGCCGCTGGCCGCTTATCGTGTCGGCAGATCGATGGTTTGGGGGCTGAACCGACAACCGAGCTTTGGTACATACATCCCTTGCTCCTGGGGTGTCGGCAGATCGATGGTTTGGGGGCTGAACCGACGAAAGACTGGGATCAGCATTATGAGTCAGCGGAGACTCGACGTCGGCAGATCGATGGTTTGGGGGCTGAACCGACGTGAAGGGGAGGATTCGGGGCTGCATGATATATGAACGTCGGCAGATCGATGGTTTGGGGGCTGAACCGACCCCGCTGCGGACTTTAAAACGCCCCATCTTGTCATTCAACGTCGGCAGATCGATGGTTTGGGGGCTGAACCGACTCTTTAAGGAGCAACTTCTATGGCCAGTGCCGTAGACGTCGGCAGATCGATGGTTTGGGGGCTGAACCGACGACGCAGGGTGTTGCCGAGAATGTCAAAAAGTGACGCCGTACGTCGGCAGATCGATGGTTTGGGGGCTGAACCGACGGCAAGGTCCGCCAGAAGGATCTGTCGTTGAAGATACGTCGGCAGATCGATGGTTTGGGGGCTGAACCGACAAAGTTCCATTATGACGACTCCAAACGCAACGCCTGAACGTCGGCAGATCGATGGTTTGGGGGCTGAACCGACGCCATCGGTGAGGGCAACTTGAATGTCTCTGATCAAGGGTGTCGGCAGATCGATGGTTTGGGGGCTGAACCGACGAAGCTTGCGAGTTGTTCGAGTGGCTCCTCAGCTACAAGTGTCGGCAGATCGATGGTTTGGGGGCTGAACCGACACTGAACTCGAAGTCGTTGCTGCGGCACTGAAGGGTGTCGGCAGATCGATGGTTTGGGGGCTGAACCGACGACGACGGGAAGGGCAGAGACCAGTCCCTCTTGAAGTGTCGGCAGATCGATGGTTTGGGGGCTGAACCGACCTTCGACTTGATGACGACGGGAAGTTTCAGTACGTGACACAGGAAGTGTGTCGGCAGATCGATGGTTTGGGGGCTGAACCGACAATACGACGGTTGCCCCAATGTCCTTCAGGAACTTGTGTCGGCAGATCGATGGTTTGGGGGCTGAACCGACGTAGGGGCACCATCAACCTCATCATAGTATCCCAAGTGTCGGCAGATCGATGGTTTGGGGGCTGAACCGACAGTAAGCATTCTTGATCTCCGGTTAAAGGTGTTGGGTGTCGGCAGATCGATGGTTTGGGGGCTGAACCGACTTCAAGAACCTGCACTGCCGGCGACGGGGGAGGCTCGAGTGTCGGCAGATCGATGGTTTGGGGGCTGAACCGACGTAGACGGGACTTCCCTTTTTCACCCATATCGAAAGTGTCGGCAGATCGATGGTTTGGGGGCTGAACCGACCAGCCATGACAAGTGTTGTCGATGCGTTGTCTTCAAGTGTCGGCAGATCGATGGTTTGGGGGCTGAACCGACGCTGCCATGACCCCCAGATTCAATCCAGCCCCACGTGTCGGCAGATCGATGGTTTGGGGGCTGAACCGACCCAGTCGCATTTCATAACCTTCGGACAGACTGTATGTGTCGGCAGATCGATGGTTTGGGGGCTGAACCGACTTGACCGCAAACATGCTGGGACTACCACTACAGAGTGTCGGCAGATCGATGGTTTGGGGGCTGAACCGACAACACATCACAGGCGGTAACGATGTCGCACTACTGGTGTCGGCAGATCGATGGTTTGGGGGCTGAACCGACTTCGAGCGAGTCATCGCCGCCGCGGAGCATGTGCTTGCGTGTCGGCAGATCGATGGTTTGGGGGCTGAACCGACCCAACCGGAAATGAATAATCTTGGCTGCCAGGGTAGGTGTCGGCAGATCGATGGTTTGGGGGCTGAACCGACGGGTGATTTGGTGTTGCAACTTGCACACGATTACAGGGTGTCGGCAGATCGATGGTTTGGGGGCTGAACCGACCTGGAGGACTCTGGCAGTAGTAGCCCTGAGTCTACTCGTGTCGGCAGATCGATGGTTTGGGGGCTGAACCGACACCTCGAGGCGGACCGAGCCGGATTCATCTCGCTCGTGTCGGCAGATCGATGGTTTGGGGGCTGAACCGACGAGAACTACGGAAACGATCGCGGAAAACATTGTTCTGTGTCGGCAGATCGATGGTTTGGGGGCTGAACCGACAAATCATCTCGGGCCACACGAATCGATACTGAACCAGTGTCGGCAGATCGATGGTTTGGGGGCTGAACCGACCGCATTGAGCGAAGCGACGATGACAACCGAACGACTGAGTGTCGGCAGATCGATGGTTTGGGGGCTGAACCGACGCCCCCGACCGGAACGGTCACAGCCGTTGAAGGAATCGTGTCGGCAGATCGATGGTTTGGGGGCTGAACCGACGTCGCTATTGCCAGAACTGATCCCCACCGCGAACCCCATGTGTCGGCAGATCGATGGTTTGGGGGCTGAACCGACGGGCCGTGCCTGTGTGGTCAAAAGAAGAAGAGAGGTGTCGGCAGATCGATGGTTTGGGGGCTGAACCGACGCTGTGTCCGTTCGCAATTCAGGTGCTGCTGGTGGAGTGTCGGCAGATCGATGGTTTGGGGGCTGAACCGACGACGACGCGAGCGGCTCTGAGTGCATACAAGGAGGGTGTCGGCAGATCGATGGTTTGGGGGCTGAACCGACGGTAGACGAGATTGCGGAGAGATTCAGATGGCAGCAGTGTCGGCAGATCGATGGTTTGGGGGCTGAACCGACGCAAACCTGCAATCTAATGAGTCAGAGTTTGAGAAACTGTGTCGGCAGATCGATGGTTTGGGGGCTGAACCGACGTATACCCGCCACAATCCGTAGGTGCGTGGGACTCCATCGTGTCGGCAGATCGATGGTTTGGGGGCTGAACCGACGACGCTGCGTGATGCTCGCACGTCGATTGAGAAACGACGGTGTCGGCAGATCGATGGTTTGGGGGCTGAACCGACAGTGACCGGCAAGGATCGCTACGGACGGACGCTCGGGTGTCGGCAGATCGATGGTTTGGGGGCTGAACCGACCTGGATGGCGTGGGGGACTCGGCCAGCGCGGCGAGGTGTCGGCAGATCGATGGTTTGGGGGCTGAACCGACGCAACTCGTCAAACGGTGCCGAGGTCTCGAACCGATCACGTGTCGGCAGATCGATGGTTTGGGGGCTGAACCGACTCAGCGTCCGCGTACTCTGGCTCTGCGTTGTAGCGTGTCGGCAGATCGATGGTTTGGGGGCTGAACCGACTTCCTGGTGGTGGTAGGTTGACGTTGTTCATGCTTCAGTGTCGGCAGATCGATGGTTTGGGGGCTGAACCGACGTGAGGTCGAAATGTACGAGGCCCGGATTTCTGCCGCGTGTCGGCAGATCGATGGTTTGGGGGCTGAACCGACGATGTTTTCTCTCACCCGGCATTGGTTCCCTATACGGTGTCGGCAGATCGATGGTTTGGGGGCTGAACCGACGTCAGGAGATCGCAAACGTCCAGTCTCAGATCTCAAGTGTCGGCAGATCGATGGTTTGGGGGCTGAACCGACATTCCGTCGCGGATCGGCGACGGATTCCGTGAGGTGGTGTCGGCAGATCGATGGTTTGGGGGCTGAACCGACCTCCTCTCCCAGAACGACCAGCAAAACGCCAGCTGATGTGTCGGCAGATCGATGGTTTGGGGGCTGAACCGACGAACCCATGATCTCTGGGATATGAACCCAGCGAGGAGTGTCGGCAGATCGATGGTTTGGGGGCTGAACCGACTCGAACGTGACCGAAGTCCTTTGTGGAGCTTGTCCGTGTGTCGGCAGATCGATGGTTTGGGGGCTGAACCGACATGAAGTAGTTCCCCCTGGTCGTCTTTTTGATTGATGTGTCGGCAGATCGATGGTTTGGGGGCTGAACCGACGGCACGCCGGCGATGTACCGTCAGGTCCAGTATCAGATGTGTCGGCAGATCGATGGTTTGGGGGCTGAACCGACCGCGGCAGAAACAGCTCCGGATGCCGGGAGACAAAGTGTCGGCAGATCGATGGTTTGGGGGCTGAACCGACAGGTGAAGCTGGATCCGCTGGTGTCGTTCGCCGGGTGTCGGCAGATCGATGGTTTGGGGGCTGAACCGACGATGAACGTGCTGTCGTATGGAGGCGGGACACAGAGTGTCGGCAGATCGATGGTTTGGGGGCTGAACCGACTCTGAAATGTTTAACCGCATCAAAAACGCTTTTGGTGTCGGCAGATCGATGGTTTGGGGGCTGAACCGACTGACCCTCATGCAGATGATGCGCCACAGTTCGATGTGTCGGCAGATCGATGGTTTGGGGGCTGAACCGACTGTCCATGTGACGGAAGCTGCTAACACCACACCACGTGTCGGCAGATCGATGGTTTGGGGGCTGAACCGACTACCCGCCACAATCCGTAGGTGCGTGGGACTCCATCGTGTCGGCAGATCGATGGTTTGGGGGCTGAACCGACAACAGTCCGAGGTCGCAAAGGGAAAACGACTCACGGGGTGTCGGCAGATCGATGGTTTGGGGGCTGAACCGACGGGAAGAATCCAGGAGGACTAATGTTCATACCACACGAGTGTCGGCAGATCGATGGTTTGGGGGCTGAACCGACGACGTGATGAACGGTCTGGATTACGTCAAGATTGTGTGTCGGCAGATCGATGGTTTGGGGGCTGAACCGACAAGATTTTCAAGAAGTGGCGGCGTCGATACGGTCAGTGTCGGCAGATCGATGGTTTGGGGGCTGAACCGACTCCAGAAGCAGCGGAGCTATTCGTATTCGCTGTCTACGGGTGTCGGCAGATCGATGGTTTGGGGGCTGAACCGACGTCACGAGCACGCAGAAAACAGGGGCAATCAGCCTGGTGTCGGCAGATCGATGGTTTGGGGGCTGAACCGACGCCACTGGCCCGAAAGGTGATACCGGAGATGCTGGCCGTGTCGGCAGATCGATGGTTTGGGGGCTGAACCGACGTCGTCGCCAAGGTCGCGTGCAAGGCGAACTACAAGGAGTGTCGGCAGATCGATGGTTTGGGGGCTGAACCGACGAAAAGCATCGGGACTACCTCTAAACTTCGCCACGGTGTCGGCAGATCGATGGTTTGGGGGCTGAACCGACGTTCTTTCAGGATCTGATTGACGCAAGGATGAAAGAGTGTCGGCAGATCGATGGTTTGGGGGCTGAACCGACGCTAAGGCAGCGGCAACCTTGGCCGGGACTGTCCGTGTCGGCAGATCGATGGTTTGGGGGCTGAACCGACAGCAGTTGAACGAAAAGCTCCGTGAACAGCAGACCATGTGTCGGCAGATCGATGGTTTGGGGGCTGAACCGACGGAAATTTTCCACCACCAATCCCGCACGACGCGAGTGTCGGCAGATCGATGGTTTGGGGGCTGAACCGACACTGAGGAACGGGCGAAGAGATTGAAGTGACAGACGTGTCGGCAGATCGATGGTTTGGGGGCTGAACCGACGGCCAATGTCTTGGCGGCATCAGCAGTGTTCTTGGGTGTCGGCAGATCGATGGTTTGGGGGCTGAACCGACACGCCAGCCGGATTTGCACGTGCCGTTTTTGAAGCGTGTCGGCAGATCGATGGTTTGGGGGCTGAACCGACATGATTCAGGTAACAAATAGTTGTTATCGATCGCCTGTGTCGGCAGATCGATGGTTTGGGGGCTGAACCGACAAGCCACTGTCGAGGCGAGCGAACAAGTTGTTGTGTGTCGGCAGATCGATGGTTTGGGGGCTGAACCGACAAAAAATTCGAACTGGACAACACCCCACCGGCTTTCGTGTCGGCAGATCGATGGTTTGGGGGCTGAACCGACGAAAGCCAAACTGAAAGCCTACAGGTCGCGCATCCAGTGTCGGCAGATCGATGGTTTGGGGGCTGAACCGACTGTCCATTCGGATCGTCGGCACATCCAATACGGTGCGTGTCGGCAGATCGATGGTTTGGGGGCTGAACCGACGAGGAACTTCGAAGAAACTTTGATCGAGATCTCTGGTGTCGGCAGATCGATGGTTTGGGGGCTGAACCGACTCATCAAGCATCGTCAGGATATCGACCACATCACCGAGTGTCGGCAGATCGATGGTTTGGGGGCTGAACCGACTAGCCTTGTTTTGTGCGTTTGTGACACCTGTAGCAGTGTCGGCAGATCGATGGTTTGGGGGCTGAACCGACGATGCGTTACTGCAACTGCCGATTTTGAAACAGTGTCGTGTCGGCAGATCGATGGTTTGGGGGCTGAACCGACAGCAAAGGCTACGGCAAAAGTCGCTGTACATCTCCAGTGTCGGCAGATCGATGGTTTGGGGGCTGAACCGACTCCGGTGTGATCAGGTGGTTGTACGTTGAGCATGATGTGTCGGCAGATCGATGGTTTGGGGGCTGAACCGACCAGAGCAGGCGAGGCGAGCGGCTAGGACGAGCGGACAGGTGTCGGCAGATCGATGGTTTGGGGGCTGAACCGACAAGGAGCTGCTCTGCATCCATCCCAGAGAGCACGTGTGTCGGCAGATCGATGGTTTGGGGGCTGAACCGACCCCCAACAGCTAGTGCAAGTTGTCTGGCTTCACACGTGTCGGCAGATCGATGGTTTGGGGGCTGAACCGACCGACTTTTGCCGTAGCCTTTGCTGTGACGCTGGATCGTGTCGGCAGATCGATGGTTTGGGGGCTGAACCGACAGCATGTCGCGCATCGACTTATACCAGAGCCTCGTGTGTCGGCAGATCGATGGTTTGGGGGCTGAACCGACGGTATCGAGCAACTCGCGAGCACCTATTACAGCCTCGTGTGTCGGCAGATCGATGGTTTGGGGGCTGAACCGACATCTAAGGGTAGAGGGTTCGACCGGCTACACCTCGTGTCGGCAGATCGATGGTTTGGGGGCTGAACCGACCTCAGGAAGACCAAAAGAAGGCAACCGATGAGGCGTGTCGGCAGATCGATGGTTTGGGGGCTGAACCGACCGGTTCCGTTTCCGATCAAAGGGATTCGCCTGATTCGGTGTCGGCAGATCGATGGTTTGGGGGCTGAACCGACAAATGATGCAGGCCGTCATCAGCAATGCACCGACGTGTCGGCAGATCGATGGTTTGGGGGCTGAACCGACGTCTAATGGCAAGTCACAAACCATAGAGAAAGCAGTGTCGGCAGATCGATGGTTTGGGGGCTGAACCGACTGATATCCAAGATGATCTAGAAGATCAAGTATGTCGTGTCGGCAGATCGATGGTTTGGGGGCTGAACCGACAATTTCTCTGGGGGAAATCCAGAGGCGCATGGTCGTGTGTCGGCAGATCGATGGTTTGGGGGCTGAACCGACACCGCGTCGTTGACGGGCAAACCATCGGCAGTTGGTGTCGGCAGATCGATGGTTTGGGGGCTGAACCGACCAAACTTACGATGCCAGAGCCAGATGACTCCACCGGTGTCGGCAGATCGATGGTTTGGGGGCTGAACCGACGACTTACTGAATACGTTTCAGAAAGTCAAACATCGAGTGTCGGCAGATCGATGGTTTGGGGGCTGAACCGACGCCGGTTGAAGATCCAGAGACAAAGAAACCTCTGGACTAGTGTCGGCAGATCGATGGTTTGGGGGCTGAACCGACAAATCGGCGGAACGCTGATTCGGGAATCGATGAAATGTGTCGGCAGATCGATGGTTTGGGGGCTGAACCGACAGTCCTCGCTCGAAGTCATTTGGGAGAAAGAACTTGAGGCAGGTATTGCGAGTGCCGTCACTGCCAATTATCGTCAAGGTCGTTCTTCTCCTCAGGCCCTTGTCCGAAGTTATGTCTGATTCATGACTTGCAACCACGCGAGCGTCGTCGGCCCCCCCTGCTGCCACCTTCGCACTCGCATACGTCCTGTGACAGATTCTTGCCACCAGTCTTCCTGCCACCGGTCGGTTCGGTTCAATTGTCAAAGAGCGACGAAATCAGTCCCGAAACTAATGATCTGCTCCGTGATGTTAAAATCCAATGAAGGGAAGACACATTCACAGGAAGGGTAATGCCCTTTAGGCATCTTCGAAAAGATAACCGAATTATGACTCTCATCCAAGAGTTCAGCGAATGTTAATCATGATAAATCCTCAGGAAATTCCAGATCCGCCCCCTGAAAGAGATGCTGTGACAATAACCGGATGATGCGGGACTCGACGATTTGCCAATAGGCTTTGTTCGATTCGATCCATGGCGGAGATTCTGCATCCAGAGGACAGACCGATGGATCACGCCAGGCATTTGTTTTTGTCTGTTTCACTTTATCGGCGTCACGTTCTCTTTTGAGTAATGGTAATGGATTCGCTCCGAGAAGTGGGGAGCCTGGGAAATCTTTAGGAGACGTTGTTCCATCAACCGTTGAAACCGGAATCGACCACCACGCCGCAGGCCAGTCCGGATCGATCAGGGCTTTCAACCCAATATTTGCTGCCGCATTCAAATCCGCCTGCAAGGCCGGAGGAAGTTTGTTCTTCGAGGACGATTGGGACATGGTCGCTGTCGAAACAAAAAGTTCTCCGGACTTATTTGGAAATCGAACAACTGTTGTCTTTAATCGATCGAGATGTTGAATAACATCATATAAGAATGGACTCTTTTTGCCGTTGGAGACCAATTCCTGAGCCTGCTGAATTCGCTTCTGCAAGTATGGCGGGGGATTTTGTAATTCCCTGATCGCAATATCCTGACAGCGATAGCCGGGGGCTCCGGTTCTGGAATCCTGTCGGGAGGTCCAGCTCGGGGAGACTTCTGTAAAGTGGAGCCCGTTAAGCTGGCACCCTTCGAGAATCGACTTGCGAACGTTCCGGGCGGACCAGTCGGCCAGTTGGCGGTTTTCTCGTCGTGTGCGGGAGGGTTCCGGGCGATAGTTCTTGAGATCCTCCCCGACCACAATATGACAGGGGGCGAATCGGGGATCCTTATCCTCAAGCGGTTGTTGCGGCCGTTTGAGATGCCGTCGTCCGCTTCCGTGGGCCGGGAAATTTTCGCTGCCTAACCCAAGTGCCGCTTCAACAATTCGACTGGCAAGTTGTTTGACGCGTTGTTCCCGCAATCGTTCCATCTGGTTGAGAATTCGACGGCCGTATTTCGACAGGGTTTCATCCCCTTGAACTGGAACATTGACTGTCAGATCCTGGGGTTCGGGCCGCATTCGGTAGGCTTTGCTGAGCCGATAGAAGTTCCGGATATTTCTCAAGCGACGATAGGAAAGCCCACCAACGTGGCGAAGTTCCTTGACCTGTCTTTTCCATTCCTTCTGAAGTTCAGAATCATGTTGTGGCTTTCGTCCGGGACGAGGGAGGATCAGTCGGCGAAGTTCGCGCAGAGCAGATTCCCATTGTGATTTCTGCTGTTCCCAGTACTTCGACCATTCCTGATAGAGTTTCTGTCGATCTCTCTCGGTGATTTTGGGGACGACCTTCTGGAATAACGTCCGTTTCCCTTCCTGTTCGCGATGCCTTTGGGATCTGCCGGACACCTGGGGCGGTTCGGCATGAACATCCGGTCCTCCGAATTTCTCGACAATCCATTTACTGTATCGATCGCTGATCCAGGAATCGGTGTTGGGATTGCTTTTCGGATCGGGACTTTGGGCGAGGTCTTTCCAGAGAGCCAATGCGTCCAGAGTGGACTCCCGTCGGAGTTCCGCATTCTCGGGAAGTGTCAGATCGATTTTTCTTCCCCCGGATTTCGGTTTTTCCTCTCCCTGCAGTGCAGATGCAACTCTGGCGACATCTCCATAACGACGTAGCGCCTGCTTGACTTCTTTTAATGTTGCTTCAATCAAAGAATCGATCAGGCGCTTGTCCCCTTTGAGGCCATCCCTGTTCAAGGCAGACAAGCCCAGTCTTCCTCGAATCCGGTCGATCCCATCCATTTCTCCATTGAATGCCAGACGCGTTGGAGGGAGCGTTCGGTATTTGCCGTCCTCCTTTAAGAGATCCTTTCGAAAAGGCCGTCGGGTTTCTCCCTGTAATTTGATCAGGAATTGCCGTTCGAGACGTGTCCAGGTTGCGGAAGAGGCCGTTCGGTCCGGCAAGGTCTCCGGGGCAATTCGTCGATAGATGACCGTGCGTGTCTTCCCGTTGACGACCCGCTCCAGATGCAGGAACAGATCCTTGTCGGAAGTTCCCCCTCGCAGAGCTTTTCCAGTAGCGATTTCCTGGCGAAGCTGCTGAGTGGTCAGAGTTTCCCAGACTGCGCAAGCGGCCCCGTAACGGTGCCCCAGATCGAATGAGAGAATCCGCAAGCCCGCAGGGAGGCGTGCCAGATGAATGCGGGTTCTCCCTTTCCGTCCTTCGGTTTTGTTTCCGGCATAATTCAAAAACATCCGCTTGTGGTTGTAAGTCCACTCTTTCGGCAGGAGATGAGCAAACTCCAGCATCGGCCCGTGTGGAACCAGCCTGGCGGAGAAGGAGAGGAACCACTTCAAGTGGTCACGAGTTTTTTTAGCAGTTGCACTGAACTGGTGAAGTCGTTCGTAATCGGGTTCTCCACGATCCGGTACTGTCGGGGTGTTCCGCTTTTTGCCGTAAACCAGATCGGCCAGGCGATCGAGTTGAGGGCGCGGAGCCTGAAGACGCCCGTTCCAGTCCTTCTGCTGAAACACTTCTGCAACCGTTATGGAAACACCTGGTCCTCCGGCCTGTCCTCGTCCGAAACGGTCGGCTCTGGAGACCGTCTTTTCTCCCTTTTCGAATTGATCGAAATTCAGATCGTTTTTCAGGCGTGTTCCCGCCCATTTCATCGACAACGACTCCGTGACATCTCCGTTCCAGATGTCCAGACTGACTTCATTGAGAGGAAGAGGCTGTTCCAGTTCCCCCTTTTGTTCCAGCAGTTTCTGGCGGGCCTTGTCCGTCTTCGCCTGAGCCAGTTTTTTCTCGATGTTTTGAAGGCGCTCTTTCCGCTTTTCTGCTCCCTGCACGGCTTTTAATGCGGAATACGAAATCCCCCAGCGGGAATTTCCATAGTCGGTATAGATCGGATTCCGGAGCGGATCAGGGTGACGGTAAGCAGGCACCTTGAATCGACGCTGGTTCTGCTCGGCCTCTTTCGCACTGACATAATCCTTGAGGAACTGCGGTCCCGATTCCCAGACCGGTTTTGCTTCGTCCGTGGCAAGATCTTCGAACAGGCGAGCATCTCCGAATTTTTCCAGATCATCCTGAAGCGCTCGAACGGCTTCAACACGATCTTCCGTTGTCCGGACCGACCTGGAATTCCATTGCTTCAGAACGTCTTCCCAGCCGTCGATGGCGTTTTTCCGAATGGAATAGCCGTATCGGGAATCACTTTCAGCAGACCGGGATTCGCAGTAATTGTCCAGCCAGTCAATCGCCAACGGCGCTCCCTCTTTCAGCCGACCCAGAGAGGCGGCCTGATGAAGAAAAACACTTCTGGACACCTCTGCTCGTTTGATCCAGGTATGTCCGGCAGAGACTCGACGCAGGGCATGGTCGAGCATCACCGCATGTTCCCAGATGAGATCCTTCTGAATCCGATACGGCATTGCAATCCGTTCCTCGAGATCCTTTCTCAGCCTGGACATCCATTCCGGGGGGCCTGCCGAACGGGATCCCTTACCGCGCTGATCCTTGGCCTCTTCCTCCAGTTTGGCCTGCACCCCTTTCCAGAGATCTTCTGCCACGGTGTCGGCATCAAGAAGTTTCTCCAGCGCCATGGCCCCTTTGGAAGGACGCCCTTTCCAGCCGACAGCCTGTTTCAATTGTTTGAACAATCCCGGTGAGTCGGATTTGCCTGAAGGGTCTGCATCAACCGTATTCAACAGAGCGCAAAAGGCTGCCTGAGAGGACTTGCCAACAACTTGCGAATTCTTGACCGCGGCCAGCGTTTCCAGAAGCGTCGCGATGGAACCGGAATCACTTTTCGCCCCCGCTCCCCAGTTGGCACTCAGCCAGTTCCCGGCCTTTTGAACGAAGTCCTTGGAGTCGGCGGCGGCCGCCGCCTCGTCATCCGGCATCTGAAAGTATTCGGTAACCCCTCCCAACAGGAAGAAGAAGGAATCCACGTTCCATTGTTCGGCATAATCCTTTCCGTAACGTTTGGTTGCCCGTTCAAAACAGGCACTCCGGTCCACCCAGACTGCGTCGTCACGAATTCGGGCCGTCAGTGTCGGAAGACAGGCCTCTCTCCATAAGGTCTGTTCTTTGGAGGGGATTCCCTTGTGTTTGAGAATCTTGTCGAAGCGTTTCTTGACTTCATCATTCTGTGACTCTTTGTAATCTGCCTTGTTCTGATCAGCAGGAGCAAAGCTGCTTCCATGTGCGACAATCTGTTCCTGGGGAACCAGTGATGCCGGGCTTTCCACCGACAACCAGGAGAGCGCCAGAACCACTCGCAAGGAGTTTCGCCGCTGATGCTCCAGTTCCTGCTGGCGGTCTGCTTCCGTTTCGCCGTCCCGCAACTTCTGCTTTTTCAAGTTTTCCTTGAGGTCTTTGTCACTGACGGCGAGAAGTTCCGCATCATCCGCCAACGATGCCGGCAGCCCGCCACGGAGCGTCAGCAGCCAGTCTCCCCAGACATAAACACCCCGATTGACGGTACAATGCGTCTGCCAGAGAAGGTCGCGCCAATGCGAGTTGGCAGAATTGATCAGACGAAGCGTGTAGGCCCGTGTGGTTGTGTCGACAGGAGGCATTATTGGCCCTTAATTGGCTTGTAAATTCTTCTCTTCTTGAGTCGTGATAGAGAAGACTGCATCATCCGTATTCTATAAAAATTATTGCCACAATTAACCTCCAATAAAAATTGTTGAAAAGAAATGATTTTCATTCTATAATCGCGTGTGTCCTAAAGGGACTCGCTGTTTGCGGTCGTGTCGTCTGTTGCAAGACAAGTTGATCCGCAGGGTAATGACATCGTTACCGACACGAGGTTGAATTGCGTGGCAAGCGGGATTCTCAATTCAGACCGATCGAGTGATCGCAATGTGGCGGCAATCACCATCAATTGTTCCGTGCAGTGTGACCGGCATTGTCGTAACGGAGCCGTCGACAGTCATTTTGATGGTGGCTGGACCGGTTTCCAAAGTTTCGGGGTCGCGAAGGGTGACCCAATTCGGGCCAACTTCAGCAAGACCGAATTCCCTTCCATCGACGAGCAATGCAAGGCGAACTTGCGAGGAATGACCAGTCCGAGTCAGTACAGGTGCAGACATGGCTCTCGAAAACACGGAGGTACAAGGACGAATACAACGATATTGTGATCGTTTTTCGCTCAAAGCGAAAGTTCAACTTGGATTTGGTTTTGACGGAATCGTGATGACCACTGGGGAAGCTGCAATCAAAGGATTGCGGTATCAAAAGCTTTATCTGAAAGAGAAAGCGGTTTACGAGCGTCTTGAAGCCAAGGGGGTTCGAGAAGTGGAAGGGTTTCGGGTTCCGAAATTTCTCCGCTCCGACGACGAACTCTGGGTGATCGAAATGTCGATTGTGGCCCCACCGTTCGTGCTGGATTTCGCCGGGGCCTCTCTGGATGTGCGTCCCGATTTTCCTGACGACGTCTGGGAGGAATGGCTTGCCGACAAACAGGAACAATTCGGAGAGCGTTGGTCGCGAGTGGAATCGATCATGGCGGTTTTTCGCGGAATGGGAATTTATCTCTCGGATGTCAAACCGGGAAATATCGAGTTCGATCCGGAAGAACCGTAACCGTTTCAGATTACCACCGTCCCTTCAAGCGGTTCTTCCATCGGTTGTCCGATAGCGAACGTGGCGGAACGGGCGGCGTCTTCGTTGGTTCCGAGATCGATGATGAGAATCTGATCTTCGTGAAGGTTCATCACAGATTCCAGTTCGGTCTGGAGACGGACCCGATCAATCGGTTTCAGAATGCAGAAGAAGATCGAGTATTGCCAGGTTTCACCGTACCCTTTGCAGATTCGGTGGACCCGGCGAAGTCGCCTGGCGTCACGGATGTCGTAACAGGCAAGGTAGCAACGGCGCATGGAATTCTCCTCGAATGGGAAGAACGCTCAACGGGTGGTGAGAAACGACAATGTCGGGATCTCTCCGTTGATCCACGCGGCCATCATGCGGGCATGCAGAATGATCATCCGGCGATAGCTGAGCCGATATCCGAAAATCGGATGCGTCACTTCATCATTCATGCGACGACCATAGATGGAAAAGAACGCCTTTCGTCCGGCGTCGGTCAACAGGCACCCGGCTGCCGTTCGCAGGAAATGCCCTTCTCTCAGTTCCCCACGGTTGAATGCGGAGATCGTCAGCGAATCCGCAATCAACGGACGGAACGGTTCCATGAGGTCCAGCGAGAAGGCGGGGCGTCCGGGCCGGGAAACGTGAAAGGCGCCGATCGACGGTTCCAGGCGTGCCGTTCTCAATGCGGCCGTGCATTCGTGCGTCAGCATCGAATAGGCCAGAGACAGGCAGCCATTCACGGGATCGGGAGGAGGACGTCGCTGACGCCCATTCTGGTCGAACTCCAGAGCCATGTCCCCTTTGAGCATTCCGGAGAACTGCTCGAAGTAGATCGCCGCAGCCTGTCCCTCGTATCCGCGTAGCGTCTCAAGAGAACCTGCGTTTTCGGCGGAGCCGACCAGATCCTGCAGGGCGGTGCTGATCCGCGGGGGGAGGTGTTCATGATTCCGCATCAGCAATGTGCGCTGGTTTCGAATTTTAGCGGAGATGAGTGCCCTGGAAAGCACAAGACAGTTGATCGGTTGATCGAGTCTTCGCACCTGATTTTTCCGGGTGTCCGCACTCACCGAATCCAGAGGATCAAGAAACGACACCATGCGCCCGGCGGCGGAAAGAAACGCAATCGGAATTCCGCGGTCGGAAAGTGTGTGGACCGCCTGAGTGGAAATCTGGACGGAGCCGACCAGGGAAAGACTCTCTACGCTGGCTAAAGGAATCTCCTGGGATTTGGAGCCGTCTGCTTCGGTCACCTGGAGCGATGCTCCACGGACTCCCAGTCTGGTTCCATTTTGCTGGGCCACGAGATGAATGCCGTCATCACGGGGAGGCCAGAGTTTTCGGGGAGAGACGTGATTCTGATCCCGCTGCAAATGAATTTCATCCGGAAGGCAAATCGGTTGCAGAGAACATCGAGGACATCTGGGGTCGTTGACCAGCGGTAACGGACGACTTCCCGCAGCACAGGTTTTCGCTTCCTCCAGAACCTGCAACGCTTCATGTCGGAGTTGATCATTGACGGTGATTTGCAAGCGTCGCTTTTCAGCCGCATAGTAGAGAACGGCATGAGGGACCTGATATCCAGCCCGTTCCAGTAAAACGGCCTGCAAACCGATTTGAACGCGATCGGTCGGCCAGGGTTCGACACCATCTCCGGGATCCCCGTTGGCTCCATCGTTGTCTTCGCCGGAGGAATGGATTCGTTTGGGCTTTCCTTTTCGATATTCAACGGGGATTGCGGTGTTTCCTTGAATTTCTGCGAGATCAAGAGTGGCTGTCAGTTGGAGAGACTGATCGGTGAGGGTCAGGCTTCGTGCGACATGGGGCCTCTCCGCACCAGAATCCTGACTGCGGGACTTACTGGGAGCGTTCACCCGGCGATGAATCCGTTGTCCTTCCTCGGTGTCCTCACTCGGAATGTGGATCCCTTCCACCTCCATCAGGTAAAAGAGGCGAGGGCAATAAGCATATTCACCGACGTTTCGAGCAGGCCAAACAGGAGCATCCATCGGTCGTTCTCACAAGGGACTACGACTTGCTCCATCCGTGAAAGATTGTTCTCCAATCGAAGCATTAACGGTACACACAGTGAGGGACCGTTAGCGATAACAATTTCTCTCGGAAAATTGATTTGGTTGAAATACGAATTTCAAGGACTTCTCAATGTTTCCGATGCCGGTTCTCCAAGATGCCCTGTCAGGATGATGGTGACGCCTGCATCTGCTTGGACATAAGCACCTGTCACTGGGCGGTATTAGCAACTTGAACGAGCCATCTGCCGGAGAGGACTCTTTCTTACCTCTGGACACCGGCCGGAAACCATTCTCGTTTTATCAGCAGGTTTTGAAACCGGACAGACATCTGGAAGATCTAGAGCAACTTGCGAAATGATTTCCCCGTCCTCGCCACGCGGAGGACAGCGTTTCATCAATCGAAACTCGCCCCAGTCCAGAACAACACGGGCGGGCACCTGGTAGAGCAAACTGCTCTAAATCCGCCCCCTGGGCAATGGAAACACCGGGGCTGGAGGTCAGCATCCCCAGTGTCATTCCGGTGGTGCACTGGAGAACGGTTCGGCGAGTCGTTGTCGACATGGGCAGCATCCACAAGAGGGCCGAAAAAGAAACATCAATTTGCAAGGCTGACCAGCGGAATGCCACGCCTCCGGGCTTGATATTTTGGGATTCCTGGTGGCAGGGAACGTGAATTCGAAAATTTTTCAAAACACCTGTCCGGTTTCCACTGTTCGTCTCCACTTACTCAAAAAGAAATTCGCGCAGTTCCAGCGTCCGGCAACCGTTCATTCCCAATTCGCCTGGGCATCACCGAGAATGGGTCGGTGCCTGCCTGAAGGGAACTCCGACCGGGAGTCCGTTCTCGTACGCCGGACCACTGGCCGAGGCGAACCACCTTGGAAACCTGGTCTATCGCGTCGGGAAAACGGGAATGGGACGTCCGGAAGATGCAGGCGGTGAATTGTCCCGAAGCGGATCAGCTTTTGAAGCGGAGCCTCGGCCCGGATGGTCGCCGAAGCCCTGAGGGGTTTGCGCCTGATCCCGACCGACAACGAGTAGCAAATGAAAAAGGACGATCTTCACGAAACTTCGGAACCGGCATCCACGGATGCTGCGGCTGCTGTGCAATTTATGCAGCACTACGGATTCGTGCGGGCCATGGCGGTTCGCTTTGCCCCCTGGCCAGGACTGGCCGACGACGTGTTTCAGCAGGTGTTTTTGGAGTTTCTGCAGGGAAGGGAACGCTGGGAAGTGAAGGGAAATGTGCGATCTCTACTGGCAACGATGACACAAAGAATTGCTCTGCGGTATTGGAAGCAATCCTTGAAAGACCAATCAGAAGCCAGGCAGCAGTTGGCGGAATACATCCGACTGGCGGCGGAAGTGCAGGACACGCATGAAGCCTGGCAAGAGGAATCGGATGCCCTGCGGGATTGCCTGAAACGCCTCCCGCAAGAAAGCCGCCAACTGTTGGATCTGTATTACTTTCAGGAGGTGTCGACCGAGACGATTGGGGAACGTTTCTCCATGAAATCCGACACCGTGCGTCGAGTCATCTCCCGTCTCCGGGAAAAGCTCCGGGAATGTATCCGACTCACCTTAATTCAGAATCCTCGTCATGCCTGAGCAAGAACCGACAGCCTTGGAACTCGCCCGTGCCGACGAGTTGATCCAGGCTTGGCTGGAAGAAAAGTTGTCCGACGACAACGTGGAAGAATTTCTGTCTCTGATGACCCGGTATCCCTCTTTAGTGAATCGGACTCTGGGGCAGCTGCAAATCAATCAGATGCTGTGGGACTTCACCAGGGATTCTCCTTCAGGATTCGTGGAACCGGACGATGCGGTGTTTCTCCCTGAAGCAATCAAGCCACGGTCTTTGAGACTTCTGCCCGGTTCCGCATGGAAAGTCTTCGCCTTGACCCTCTTCGCCGTGACTCTCTTCTACGGTGTGGTATGGGCGAGACTTCTTCCATTTCAACGGCAGAAACCGGAACATTCCGCCGGGATGCCAGCCCTGAAATCCAACGCTGTGGCGATTGTTTCCAAATCGCTTTCAGCCCAGCAGCGGGACGACAAAGTCAAATTTGTCTCAGGAAGTGCTGTTGGGCCAGGACGAATTGTTCTGGAACGCGGACTTTTGAAGCTGGATTTCTTTAATGGCGCCCACATCGTCATCGCTGGTCCTTGCGATTTCGAGATCATCAGCCATGACCGAATTTTTTGCAAAGATGGCAAATTGACAGCCATTGTGCCGACTCAGACAAAAGGATTTCGTATCGAAACACCGCATGTGGCGAACATTTATCAGGGAGCCGACATCGGGATGTCTGTCCATTCAGATCGGACAGACATGCATGTCTTTAACGGTCATGTTGAATTGCCCGCATTCTCCGAAAGAAAATTGTCCAAGGGGACTGGTGCATCATTCTCGACTGACAAACTGCTTGAGACCTTTCCAGCAGATCCATCCCAGTTTGTAATGATTGAGGAAATCGAGAGATTATATGCTGCGGCCATCGCTCACAAGAAAACGATCTGGCAGCAATTCAAGGAACGCTTCAACCGTGATCCGGATCTGCTGCTGCGATTCGATTTCAATGAAATTCAGGCAGTTCCGATTCCAATGATGATGAACAGAGCCCGTGCGACACAGATCACCTCGGGGGTGATTGTGGGGTGTCAGCCCACCGCAGGTCGATGGCCTGGTGAGAGCGCACTGGCGTTTCAGAATCAATTGGATCGAATTCGTGTCGAGGTGCCTGGCGAATTCCAGTCATTAACAATTTCGACTTGGATTTGCGTGCATTCCCTGCCGCGTCAGAGTGCCGGATTGATGATGACCGAAGGCACCGGTCCCAATCAATTGCACTGGCAAATCATGGAAACCGGTGCAATTCGCCTGAGCATGTCTGGCAGCGATCTCCGGACACCTCCCGTCAAGATCGACAGTCCCCAGGTTCTGACCCCGAATTTGCTGGGGCAATGGCTGCTCTTGACGGTGGTCATCAATCAGGAAACGCAGTGCGTGACACATTTTTTGAACGGACAGGCAATTTCATCTCATGCCCTGAAAATCCCTTCAGCGTTACGCATTGGAGTCGTAGACCTGGGGAATTGGACAAATCCCGTCCGCGACACTCCCTTCCATAACCTATGCGGTGCAATCAATGAGTTCACCATTCATCGACGCGCATGTTCCGAGGCCGAAATCCGCACGATCTATAACAACGGCACAGCAAATCTCCTTTAAAGTTCACGATCCAGGTTTTTTATCATATTGAAAAATGAATCTGGTCAAATTCTTGTGAGATGCCAGCATCGACATTTTTCCGGTCATTCTGAAATTCCTATCCGATTTCATCTCAAATCAACAGCTGATCCGCAGAACACCGGTGAATTTTTCACCCTTCAGTCTTCCTATAGCATCAATCAGATTTGAAAGACGCACAGTTATGGAATTCATTCAAAGACACGCAATGATTCAACCAGGATGGTATTCGACCATCATGGTCACGGTGATGCTGACTTCCGTCTGCCTGGGCCAAAGTAATTCAATCCCTGTGCTGAAGTATGAATCACAGGTCCCTTCATACACGTTGCCAGATCCTCTGACGTTTGCGGACGGCACTCCGGTAAAGACAGCCCAACAGTGGACAGAAACGCGGCGACAGCAAATTTTCGATCTATTCGCAACGGAAGTTTACGGTAAGGCCCCACCCACAACTGAAAAAGTCAAATACCGGATTATTTCTGAAAAAGCCGACGCTCTTGGAGGAAAAGCGACGCGACGGGAGATTGCCATCACGCTGGCCGAGGAACCGAAGCCGCTGGTCATGACTGTCCTGTTATATCTGCCGAATCATGTTGAAAAAGCTCCTGTTTTCTTCGGATTGAACTTCTTTGGCAATCATACCATCACCTATGAAAACGACGTTCAGCTTAACCCCAACTTCATGCGGGCTCACGGTGTCGGAGTTGTGGCCGGAAAAGCAACAGAGGCCTCCCGTGGAACAGCCCAGGCCGCATGGCCTGTCGACCTGATTATTGAACGTGGATTTGGCCTGGCCACAGCCTATAACGGGGATATTGATCCTGATTTCGATGATGGGTTCAAGAATGGAATTCATGCAGCGTTTTCGCAAGCAGGCCAGACTTCGCGTGCATCGGACGATTGGGGTAGCATCTGCGCCTGGGCCTGGGGGCTCAGCCGTGGGCTAGATGTTCTTCAGCAGATTTCGGGAGTCGATGGATCAAAAGTCGCGGTAATTGGTCATTCGCGACTTGGGAAAACCGCGCTCTGGGCCGGAGCCTGTGATCAGCGGTTTGCCATGGCAATTTCAAATAATTCCGGATGCGGCGGTGCGGCAATCAGCCGTCGCCAGTTTGGTGAGACAATTGCGAAAATCAACCATGCGGTTGGGTACTGGTTTTGCGAAAATTTCAAAAAATATAATGACAATGAAGAAAAGCTTCCCGTTGATCAGCATGAATTGATTGCCCTGATGGCGCCTCGACCCGTATATGTCGGGAGTGCGACGAAAGACCTATGGGCCGATCCCAAAGGGGAGTTTCTGGCGTGTGTTCATGCCGGACCGGTGTACGAATTACTTGGAAAGAGTGGTTTGAACGGAACATTCTCACCGGTAGAACTTCCCCGTCCGGATCAACCACTGAACACAGGGAACATTGGTTACCATTTAAGGACAGGAAGCCATGCTCTTACGGAATATGACTGGATTCAGTACATGGATTTTGCCTCGCGCCATTTCGATATGAATTCCGTGCTTTCAAATAATTAAATTGAAAGCGATCAACCCATTTTTGTCTAATTCTGAAAGAGGTTCTCAATGCGGAATGTTATTTTACTCGGACGTCGGGGATTTACTCTCATTGAACTGCTGGTTGTGATTGCAATCATTGGAGTACTTGTGTCTCTGCTGTTGCCGGCGGTCCAGCAAGCTCGTGAAGCGGCTCGCCGGTCCCAGTGCAAAAACAACCTGAAGCAGCTTGGACTGGCGATGCACAATTATCACGATGCCCATCAGGTATTTCCTTATTCAACGGTCAATCGAGTTGATAAAGAAGCGATCGGCGGAACCGTTAACACGCGGCAAACGTGGTTCCATCTCATTCTCCCTTATTTGGATCAGGCAAACAAATATCAGCAGATCGCAACCTACTTCGATAACGGACGGGTCAGTTATCTTACCGTGCCAAATGAAATCAAAGAGACTGCCGTGCCTGGGTTCTGGTGCCCCAGCGATCCCACAGCGCCCAAAATTCATACGACAAGTGATCGACAGGGATTTGCCGGAAATTATTTACTTTGCAGTGGTTCGACCGGGATGGGAGAAACGGGAAAGTATCCGCAACTCAACGGAATGTTCTATCATATTTCCAGAACACGAGTCCGGGATGTTTCCGACGGTTTGTCACAAACCATCATGGCCAGTGAGATGGTTCAGGTTGGAGACCAGACGGTTGAATCTGGAGCAGGCAATGTTTCCTGCGGTATTTCTGATGGACGGGCAAGATACTGGAACGGATTTTACGGAGGTGGGATCTTCACCACGATTCGTCCACCCAATACGCCTGTTGGCGATGTGGCTTATCGATGTCGAGGGACGACCTATGCCCCTTGCCGTCAATGTGCCGGAACAACGATTGAGGCGGAAACACATGCCCGCAGTATGCACATCGGAATCGCAAACGTGCTCATCGCGGATGGAAGTGTCGCATCGACCTCCAGCAGTATCGATACCAGTGTTTTTCAGGCGATGGGAACGAGAGCGGGCGGCGAAGTTGTCGCCTCGTTCTAGTGCCTTGCCAATGCTTCGTATTTGGGGTGCATCAGAGCAAAACCGCCGGTCGTTGCCAGGATGACGCGATTCCAATCCGAATTTTTAGAGTTGACATGCGCTAGCAGCAGGGATGTCGAGTACATCGACCAACTCTCAACCGTACCGGGTGCTTTTGCAGTTTGTCCTTCAGTGTTTGACATGGATTCAGCGTCTGGCATTGGCAGACAAGCTGCCGGTTGCACCCTGTTTTCAACAGTCTGCTAGCCCCAATGATGGAGAGCTAATAAATATGATTTCGAATCAGACGTGTGTTTGTCTCCTTCTTGTCATCCTTCTGCTGGGAGGATGTTCGAAGAATGACAGCCGACATCAGGTTGCGGCTTCCGGGACTGTGACTTTTGATGGCAAACCACTTGAGAAAGGAAATATCGTCTTCGATCCCGTCGACGGGAAGGGGGGATCCGTGATTGGCAGCATCGTTGATGGTCAATTCACCGTTCTGAGTGAGCCAGGCTCGAAGAAAGTGCAGATTTCGTCCACTCAGGAGAGCGGAAAAACGAGTTCTGACGGAGAACCAATCATGATCGAGATGCTGCCTAGTAAATACAGCGCTCAATCGAATCTTAAAGTTGAGTTACAGACCAGCCAGCGAAATGTCTTCAATTTTGAGTTGACATCTAATTAGATGATGACGGTGCATCAGTGTTGTGTGTCAATTGAAGCAAAAGCTGCCATTCTGGAGCCCTCCACACGCGCCGGGCGCCCGGATTCAGGAAAACCTTGAAGTTGTGGGCCACTTCTCTGCGAGCAGATGAGCGCCGACTGGCGCTCATCTGCTCTTGTTCTTTGACAACCTGATCAGCGACAGCACTCGACAGCACTGCAGTCCGGATTTTCCAAAGAAACGCAGAGACCAATCCCGCCGGGCACCGCCCGCAGAGCGGTGGCACGCAGGAAATCATTCACCCTCAACCGGGGCACCCGGCCTGAAGCCTTATACAACGATGTCATGTGTGTACCACTGGACTTTTTCAGCAGCCTGCTAGACCGATTCGGTCGATCATGTGCCCGCTCGTGTTGTTTTGGGCAGGGGCGAGTTTCGATGGAGGAAACGCTGGTGCCCGCGTGGCGGGACGTCTGACAGGTTTTACAAAAACGCATTAATAGTCAAACCACATCCCGAGACCGGTCATGTTTTCATAGCGACCGACAAGGGACCATTGCATCGATGATCCGTTATAGTGCTGGGCTCCGACGCGGAAGAGACGATTCGACTTCCCTCCACGCCAGGCCCACCCAATCTGAGCGGTGACGTTGCCGCCGAAATCCAGTTCCTCCCGCAGGTGACCGTTGACGGCCCAGAATGGCGCTCCTCGGGCTCCCGTCGGCAATGCCGGGGAGTATTGGGCACCGAATTGCAGTTCGAACGGCTCTGCTCCCCCTCCTGTTCCCAAGGCGGCATTCACTTCCCCGTAAACCTGCAGGGCGGGTGTCACGTCGTACATGGTGCCGACCAGGATGGAATCGCGGACATAATTGTAGCGTTGAACTCCCAGGTTCTTCAGCACGTACTCATCGCCGAGATGGCAGCTGTAGTGATTGTAACCCAGTTTGTAGCGCCAGCGTCCGTAATGCCAGGTTCCGATGAATCCCGCGTTGAAGTCCGCGGCCTCGAGATCAGATTCCTCTTCCGGATCGATTCGCACAAATGCGGCACCAATCACGTCGAACTGAAATCCCTCGGCATCTGGACCTTCGCCTCCTTTACGAACCAGCCCCCACCGACCTCCGACGACCGCTTCCCAGACCAGGCCACGGTCACGGTCCTGCATCCACTGTGATGCAAATCGGGGTTCTTTCTCGCCGGCGAGATAGGAATGGAACAGCAGGCCATCCGGCAGAAGCTGCCACGTGGAAGTCCCGAGAGCACCGGGAGTCACTGTGATGACTTCGGAGTATTGAGGAGGCTCTCCCCAGACGACCCCGGATTCAGGCAGCAGTGAAGGGGCCATTCCCGGAACAGATTCCGGGGCGAACGTGGACTCTGGAGGAACTGGAAATCCGGTTTGTTCCGGCGGAAAAATTCCCGGCGCAGGCGACTCATTGAACACCGCCTGTACCAATGCGATTTTCGGTCGCTCCCAGTCCCATTCGGCCGCAGGTGTGCTGACGGCAAACAGAAGCAGGATCACCGTGAACGCGAGTGATACCTGAATATGCTTGACCATGGTTTCGATTTCGCTTCCCCTGCAGGCGTCCGACCTTAAAAAAATCGCTCGGGACTGCCAAGGTGAACTTGGACGAGTCAGACCGGATCACCGGTCTGACCGGTCAACCTCGCAGCCGCTCCTTGCCAAGATGCGATTTTCGCCGATGTCGCGCCTCTGACGGGAGGAACTGAAGGGTGAGGACGGAAAACAGATTTGATCAGCCGTCTGCCCTGCGAAATCCTGGTCCCCGTCTCACCGGCCTGAATGAGACAGTCTCACGAAATTCTTCAAGCAAGACGCTCCAGCGGGAAAGCCATCCTCCTGATTTCCCGGCGGATCAGGCGATGACGCATCGCCCTGCGGAGAAAATTATCGTCCCGTTGTAACGGTGAAATCCTTGCTAACAGTTCCTCTTTCTGTGCTTCATCTCCGAGTTCGTTCGGTTGTGCCGGGATTTCTGATTGGGGGAGATAAGAAGGTCGGAAATGTCGAAATCCGGTCGAAAAGTCTGAAGATTTTCATCCGGAAGCCTGATGACCGTACACATGAACATTGCACAAAGGTATATCAACTTGTAGTCTGTACAGCAGGTGAACAGGTCTGCTCTGGTGTTTTCCTTCGTAATCTGTCCTGAATCACAATCATTCGCTGAACAGGGACAGGCGATTTCGAACGGAGTTCATGACACCAGTCAGACCGTCCGCATGTGAAGTCCTTCTGTTCGCTGCCTCCATCAGGAGTGTTCATGATGAGCGAGTCGTCAAAACTGACCAATCGGCAACATCTGATTTATGAGTACATCAAAGACCGGATCGTGAACCGTGGCTATGGTCCCACTGTTCGGGAGATCGGTGTCAATTTTGGAATCCGTTCTCCCAACGGCGTGATGTGTCACCTGAAAGCGCTCGAGAAGAAGGGACTCATCACCCGTGAGCAGAATATGTCGCGGGCGATTCAACTGAATGAGCCGATCCACCGGGGAAAAACCAGCCTGCCATTTGCAGGCCAGATCGCCGCCGGAACTCCCGTGCTCGCTGTGGAAGACACCGAACGGGCGGAGTTCTCGGATCTGTTTGAAGATTCGGAACTGTTCTGCCTGCGAGTGCGCGGGGATTCCATGATCGAAGATCACATCACAGATGGGGACTATGCGATCATCCGCCGGCAGCCCACCGCACGGGACGGCGAAATTGTCGCCGCTCTGGTCGACGGAGAAGACGCGACTCTGAAGCGTTTTTACCGCGAAAATGGCCGTTTTCGCTTGGAACCGGCCAATTCTTCGATGAAACCCATCTATAGTGAGCACGTCGAAGTGCTAGGTGTCCTGCAAAGTGTGATTCGCCGGTACTGAGATTTCCCCGAGCGAGGCATTTTTTCTGAAATTCCCTTCGTTTCGTGGTGAACTGCCAGTCCGGCGGAGAAAACAAAAAGTTTTGCTGCCAGAATCGGTTTCCGATGCCACATCGACCGGTTTTGGATGAGTGAAAGCCTGGCGCACTCGGCGGGATATCGCGCACAGTGGAGAGAATTCTCTCACAAATCCTGATGAACCTCAGGCAAATCTTGTCGCTCTTTCACAGTGCAACTAGAATTCGAAGTCACTGTCGAAAGCCTTCTTACTTCGCATCTTGTGGACTGTTTCGCTTGTTGCGCGACGATACGTTGAAAGATCCGAAGTCTGGCACTGGTCGCGGCGGGACCAGAGAGGAGTTGGAGTCATGTACGAACGTTTTACCGATCGGGCTCGTAAGGTCATGCAGCTGGCCAACCAGGAGGCTCAGCGGTTCAATCATGAATACATCGGGACCGAGCACATTTTGTTGGGCCTGGTCAAAGAAGGGTCCGGAGTCGCCGCAAACGTCCTGAAAAATCTGGATGTGGACCTCCGCAAAATCCGACTGGAAGTTGAAAAAATTGTCCAGTCCGGACCGGACCTGGTCACGATGGGGAAATTGCCTCAAACCCCGCGTGCCAAGAAGGTGATTGAGTATGCAATGGAAGAGGCCCGAAACCTCAACCATAATTACGTTGGCACCGAGCACCTGCTGCTGGGGTTGCTGCGCGAACAGGAAGGGGTCGCGGCTCAAGTGCTGATGAATCTCGGCCTGAAGCTGGAAGACGTCCGGGAAGAAGTTCTGAACCTGCTCGGTCACGGCATCGAAGGAGCGGAGACCGGGGATCGTGGCAGTGCCAATCCTGCCGCCAAAGGGAGTAAGAGCAAGACTCCGGCGCTCGACAGCTTTGGTCGAGATCTCACAGAACTCGCCCGCCAGGGAAAACTCGATCCGGTCATTGGGCGGGAAAATGAAATCGAACGGGTCACTCAGGTTCTCTGTCGTCGTCAGAAGAACAACCCGGTGCTGCTCGGTGAGGCTGGAGTCGGAAAGACGGCCATCGTCGAAGGGTTTGCCCAGCTGGTCGTCGATGGCAGCGTCCCGGAACTGCTCCGCGAAAAACGGATCGTGGTGCTCGATCTCGCGATGATGGTCGCCGGAACGAAGTATCGCGGTCAGTTTGAAGAGCGCATCAAAGCGGTGATGAATGAAGTGCGTCGTGCCAAGAACGTCATTCTCTTCATTGACGAGTTGCACACTCTCGTCGGTGCCGGAGGAGCGGAAGGGGCGATCGACGCATCGAATGTTCTCAAACCGGCATTGAGTCGGGGAGAACTGCAGTGTATCGGAGCAACCACTCTCGATGAGTATCGGAAGTACATTGAGAAAGATACCGCCCTGGAACGCCGGTTCCAGATGGTGATGGTCGACCCGCCAGGCAAAGAGCAGGCCGTCAAAATTTTGAAGGGGCTGCGCGACCGGTACGAAAGTCACCACAAGGTGCAGTACACGGATGACGCTTTGGAATCGGCGGTGGAACTGTCGACACGATACATCACCGGCCGCTGTCTGCCCGACAAAGCGATCGACGTGATCGACGAAGCCGGTGCCCGTATCCGTCTGAAGTCGATGGTTCGTCCGCCCGATTTGAAAGAACTGGACGACGATATCGAACGGATGAACGCGGCCAAGGAAGAAGCCGTTGCGAATCAGGATTTCGAGAAAGCCGCTTCCCTGCGGGATCAGGCGGACAAACTGAAACGCAAGAAAGAAACGATCACGCGGGAATGGCGGCAGAAGTCGCAGGAAACCGACGGCGTCGTGGATGCTGAAGTGATTGCGGAAGTCGTCGCCAAGATGACCGGAGTTCCATTGACCCGGCTGTCCAGCGAAGACACGGTTCGGCTGCTGGAAATGGAAGGCCATCTGCATAAACGCGTGGTCAGCCAGGACGAGGCGATCAAACTGGTTTCGAAAGCGGTTCGCCGCAGTCGCAGCGGGTTGAAAGATCCGAAACGTCCGACAGCGACGTTCCTGTTCTCCGGTCCCACCGGGGTCGGAAAGACCCTGCTGGCGAAATCGCTGGCCGAGTTCATGTTCGGAGACGAAGAAGCACTCATTCAGATCGACATGAGTGAGTACCAGGAACGCCATAACATCAGCCGACTGATCGGGGCGCCTCCAGGGTATGTTGGATTCGAAGAAGGAGGACAGCTGACGGAAAAAATCCGCCGCCGTCCTTACGCCGTCGTGTTGCTGGACGAAATCGAAAAAGCCCACCCTGACATCTACAACATGCTGTTGCAGATTATGGAAGAAGGGCACCTGACGGACAGCTTCGGTCGGCGCGTCGACTTCAAAAACGTGATTCTCATCATGACCACGAACGTCGGTGCCAAAGCAATCTCCAGCCCGGCGTTCGGCTTCACCAACAAAAGTGGTGACGCGGCTCATGACGACATGAAGAAGAACGTGATGGGTGAGGTCAGCCGTCAGTTCAAACCGGAATTCATTGGGCGTCTTGATGAAGTGGTCGTCTTCCACAAGCTGACCGATCACGACATGAAGACCATCGTGGACTACGAACTGAAGAAGGTCCGCGAACGGCTGAAGGAACGAGGACTGAATCTCGAACTCCGAGACGAAGCCAAGCAGCTGGTGATCGACAAGAGTCGCAGCGAGCAGAGTGACCGGGATCACACCGACTACGGTGCCCGTCCGCTCCGTCGAGCTGTCGAAATCTACGTCGAAGATCCGCTGGCAGAAGAACTGTTGCGGGGAGTCTTCGACGGCAAGAACACAATCACCGTGAAAGTTCGCGAAGTCGGTGACGAAAAGCAGCTCGAATTCTCTGGTGAGTATCGGGAAGGAACCAATGAGCCAGCTCTGGCAGCCGTTGGTTCATCCGAGGATTCGGCACCAGGTTCCGCCGAGTAAACGCTGACGCTGATCGAAGTTCACGACGCCCGGTTCAGGAATGTGAACCGGGCGTCGTCTTTTTGTCGAGATCTGCCTTGTGACATGCGGCAGGCCTTTGGTTCCGTAGCCTGAACACGTTTTTCCAGAGCAACTTGCAAAATAATCTCCCCTTCAGACCCACCGCTGTGGTCGCAAACCCCGGCTCACTCCTCAGCATCTGGCGCGTCTGGCCGAACTGGTGGCCGAGAAGCACGACCGAACGCTACAGGAACTCTTTGACATCGCTCGGCTCTTCGAACCTTCAGTATGCTGGAAGAACCGGACGACTGGGGCTTGGACGCGCTCGCGACAGGGGCGTTCGTCTGGATTGGCTGGTGGGAAGTCCCGCTGCGTTCAATGTGATCGGTTTTGGACATGACATTGCAAACACAAGACGACTACGACAAAGCACTGAAGCGTTTCTGCGGATTTTGTGACAGTGTGATCCGAACGGTCCTGTTGCAATTTGATGAAGGCGGAACGCGTCGGGTTGAAGTTCACATCGCTGCTCGTGATTCAGAGACCGACGAGAACGAAGGTTGGGTTTGCGTCCGGATCGTCGTGCGAGATGTTACCAATTTCGGAGTTCGGGAAGGCCCACGAACACCGATCCAGGTCGTGTCACACGGCATTCATATCCTGTGTATTGAAAACCGAGTCGGTGTTGAATTCGGAGGCGCCATCGACTGCCCAGAATCGTTTGAGTCATTCTATTCGTCAGATGGATTCGCAATCGGGGGAGCTGTCGAATTTCATGTGGGATCCTATTGACTCACCGATTCGACGACAGGCTGAGCAGGGTGGCATACTCGAGCGGTTTCGTCATTCCTGTGACGTGCTGGCTCGTGGAAACCCAATGTTTCATTGAGGCAAAGACGTTCTTCGCGGCCACATGATCGACCAAACAGGTCCGGGGAGTTCGCATGTTCAAACGGGCAAAAATGCATTCATCTTGTCCAAATTCCAGCCTGCGATGAGGTGTTTGCCCCGGACATGATTATTGACGGTGGTGGGCGCAGAGTGTCCGCCGAGGTTGAATGACATCAGGGATGCAGAACGTGGATTCGAATGTGATCGAGCTGGGCCATCCCGGGTCCGGATAATTCAAACCGCAGTCGTAGTGCTCCATCCTGCGGAACCCTGCGGATCATTCGAAAGTCCTGCCAGCCGTTTGTCTTCTCTTTGTAGACACCGGCCCCTTCACGGCCTGTCAATGTTTCGAAGACGACAAACTGATGGCCGGGTCCGGCGAGCGGGTACGGCAAATTGACTTGTCCGGTGATGACGATCAGGTCTCCGGTTTTCACACTGATTTTCGGGCTCGTCAGAACGGCCGCTTCTCCTGCGGGGGACTGCGGCTTCACGATCATCGTCAGATGAGTTCCCTGATTTCCAGGTGTCGTTCCGCCTCGCTCCAGTCGCATCGATGTCCATTGTGGACTGGTTGAACCGTCTCCCCAGCCGTCGCCGGCTTCGGAATTTGCTCCGGTGAACAGAGAGCGTTCATCTTCGAACTCACCTGACGGCAGCAGATTTTCTCCCAGTGACGCCGATCTTCCGAGCATTGCCAGCAGTCGCCAGTGTTCCGGCAAAGTCTGATAACTCGTGGCCTCGAGTGTCGACGTGGGAGCAGAGAGGGGATCGACCGCGGCTTCCCATTGAGCGCGTTGAATCCGTCGCAGACCCTGCATGGCGCGCTGACTGGCCAGACGGGCTTCATCCGCCCGTTGTGCCTGCAGTTCCTGATAGGCGAGATCGACCGCCCGTGCGGCCTGATCCAGAACATGTTCTGTCCCGGATTGAGTAGGGGCTCCGGACAGGCTCAGTTCTTCCTGAACCGCTTTGACCCGTTTGTACTTTGCCGAGGCGAGACTCACGTACGCTTCGGCGGCACTCTGACGATACATTCTCGCGATCTGCCGCAACGTCTCTCCAGATGTTGGATCTGACGGGACAACAATCGCAGCGACCTGATCGAATTCACGCAGAGTCAGCTCTGTTCCTCCGGCCACGCGGTCCATATCCAGATTCGACTGTCCGACACTTGTTGGAGTGACCTCCCAGGCATTTGCGACATCGATCCCACGAATCAGCACTCGTACCTGACTGGCCGTTTGTGCGCCGGGAACACATTGACTGCCGGGTTCGTGCCAGACCAACAGAATGAGAAGCCCGTGCTCTGTCTGGAAGACCGTGGCCCGAATCTGTGCGGCGGCTCCGGCCGGGAGCTGGACATGGCCGGCCTGCGACACCATCCGATCCCAGCGGGACGAAAGAGGTGATTTTGAATTGCGCGGGTCCGACACGTTTCCGACCTGAACGGAGATGTCGTCGACGATTCGCGCCGTGGCAAGATACGGTTCGAGAGTTCGACAATGCAGACAGAAAATCCGGATGGCTTCGAGTCGTTCATCCAGTCCGGACGTCGTGACGTCGAAGGGAATCTGCTTCCAGAAACCGATCCCTTTGTAGCCGGCCGCGATCGCTTCGTACCCCTGATGAAGAATCTGTTCCGGTTCAACAATCGGGACAATTCCCCGCCCGGAGAAATAGTCGAGTAACGGTCCCGACGCTTCTGTCTGGACGAATGTAAACATCGGCTTGCCGGGGAGGGCGTGATCGCGGCGTCCACGGAGTTCGGCGAAATGGTCTGGACTCGAAATATCTGAATGAATTGCGAAACGGCTGCTCGAAAGGAAGTCGACATGCCGGTGAAACAGCCGCTCTTCACCGGCAACGTCTGCCAGGATGGGACGGCGAATACGACGGTCTGCATCGCGAACCTGATCTGCCCAGCTGTTGATATACTTTCGGTCTTCCGCAGGAATTTTGATTCCGAGCATCCAGGCCCAGATCGGGGCGGTCCAATCCGGAATGGAGTGAATCCCCGAGCTGTTGAGGATCGCTTCTTCAGGGGTCGGTTGTGGCGGAGCGGCGATCCCTCCGATATTCAGGCTTGCCAGCGCCGCCAGCAGCGGGCGGTCGGTGTAATCCCGAATCCAGACCATGTTGATTCCACTCCGAGAAATCAGATCCAGACTTTCCCCATGATAGAGGGTGAAGATCGGGAAGAACGGCTGGTCGTTCTTGCGGATGCGGTCGTCGGCAATGCTCAGGACGGTTTGAACCGGTGTTTCTGCCTGAATTTCAGGAACGACTTTCTGAGGTAACACAATTGGCCCGATTTCGAGGTCATCCAGTTGGAGAATCGAAAACCCCTGCGGCAGCTGCAATGACAGGATCAGCTGGTCGACGTACGAGTCTCGTTCATCCAGTTTGAAGGGAGTAATTCCGTCCGAGAGTTGACTGCGCAGTCGGAGCAGGCGCCCTTTCATGGCTTCGTTGCTGGTTCGGCAAACCAGTTGCTGCCAGTCGCCGGACACCGTGTAACTTTCCCCCTGAAGTTCGACCGCGAGTGCCTGCCCGGTTCGCGGGTCAACCTGGTGGGGGAATCGAATCCGCACTCCCACTCGCAGATTCGGGCAATTCGATCGCAGCCACAGGGAGACTTTGAGTTCTTCCAGAACCCGGGCCTCCGGGAGCGGGACAATCAGCTTCTCCTCATCTCCTGTCGATTGCTCTGATTGAAAGATCAGTCGTTCGCAACGTTTTCCGGAATGGCTGTCGTCTTCCGCGATTTCCTGAGTTTTCAGAGCGGCCGACAAACCGGGCGTCGCTGGTTGTGAAAGAGGGCCGCCATCTTCAAATCCATGTTGACGCATGGGTGACGAATCCGCCGCGGCGACGATGTTGCAGAGAGTCAACAAAACCAGAAAGACCGCAGAAATCATGCGACCTGACGGCGGAAATGGGGGCCTGTCGCGAAAACATCCTCTCTGACCGATCGATTCGTTGCGACCGGGGAAGATTTCGAAACATTTACGACGCCGAGAGAAGTTTTCCTGAAGTCTCTTGCTATTGGTTGTTGGCTTTTGGCAACATAACGACATTGAGGTCCAGGCATGGCCAGCGGGATGGTCAACGTCGAAATCGGGCAAAGCCTCAATGGTTCCAGAGTGAGCTCGGCGGGATGGTGTTGGCCAACTCGCGGGTGAGGTGAGTTTCATGCAAAACGCAATTCGGTTTCCTGAAAGCGCATCGGATGAGCTACCCCGTGAATTGATTGAGCTGGGAAAGCGAATCGCGAATCTTCCTGACCAGTCTTTCCAGCAGCTTGAAGAGCCGTACACCCAGGTGGTGGACTGCGTCCGTCGTCGCCGCAGAATCCTGAACCTGGTCCAGGAGGCGTTATCGCAACTGCGTCTCGACGTGAAGTACCTCATGTTTGATCTCGAAGTCACACGTGAAGAACGGGACCGGCTGCGGGCTCAACTGGATGAAATGGAGTCAGGGGATTACGGTTCCGCAATGTAGGGTTCGTTTGCAGGGTTCGTTTCTGTCAAAGAGAATTCACGCTCCGGACAACTGTTCCGGAGCGTTTTCATTTTCGGGCCTCGACTTTTTCTGGAGGGGATCCCTCTTTGACACCGGTGGTCAGCTCAATTTTGTCTGGCCGTCCATGCAGGAAGACCGGAATCTGGATGACCGGGAAATCCGCGTCGTCCGTTCGGATCGAGAGCACCTTGCGATGTGCCCCGGCTGGAACTTTTCCGTCCACGCGCACGCGGATCGGAGTGACAGCAACCTCTTCTCCAACTTCCTGCGTCCCGATTTCCGGAACGAGGTGGGTGCTTGAAGACAGGACTTCCACGATTTTCAGGTGCCGGGTTCCGCGGTGATCCGAGACCCGGATTTCGTTTTCGAGTTCCGCGTCGGAAACCTGATAGAAATACAGCTCAGAAGGAGTCACCTGCACGCTGCGATCCGGAACGGTGAGGCGGAACGTGACCAGTTCCTCGCGCGGTTCGGTATCCTGGTAGCGGACTTTGATGCTGTAGTGCTGTGGACCGGGAGTTTCGCGGGCGGTATCGACCTGAACTTCGAACAGTCCCTGACCGCCTGGTTCATATCGCGTACGGTCACCCAGAATTTTCGGAGCCAGGCATCCGCAACTCGGCTCCAGCTTCAGAATTTCGATCGGACCGGATCCCCGATTCCAGAATGAGAACGGGACGGTGATTCGGCCGGTTGCGGGAATCTCGCGCAGATTCACTGCATACTGACGGAACGCCAGCGATGTCAACGGTTTCGCCCCATCCAGCGGACGGGCAGCCGGCACACGACTGGTCGCGAGGAGTGCCACGACGAACGGGCAGACTCCCATCAATGCCAGAATCCCGGTCACCAGCGTCGAACGAGACATTCGGCGTTCCTCCATGAACGGGTTCCCTGTGACAGTGACTCTCCTCCTGAGAATTGTACCGGTTGTATGAAAAAGGGGGGCTGTCTCGCAAGAGTGTTCCGGGTTCCCATCCTCAATCCGCAGAGGGGGGGGGGCGGGGAGTGCGACGCGATCGGGCCGCCTGGGTTTCTGCTGTATCAAGACATACCAGTTGAAAATGCTGCCCCTGGATCGGAGTGCCAGTGGATTCATCGACCAGAACGGGATCGACGATTTTTCCGGACAGGGTGTTCATCAGCACGACACTCTTTCCCTGAGTGGCGAAATGCTTGTTCCCCCAGGCCAGCAAAGCGAAGAGCACTGGCTGGAAGTCCTGGCCTTTTTGCGTCAGCAGATACTCATCCCGTGGCGGATGCTCGTTGTAACGGTGGCGGATTAACAGCCCGTCGTCGACTAACCCCTTTAATCTCCGGGTCAGAATCGTCGGGGCAATTCCTAGACTCTTCTGAAAGGCATCAAAACGAGTGGTCCCGCGTAAAGCATCGCGTAGAATCAGGATGCTCCACCAGTCGCCGATCTGATCGACGCACCGGGCAACAGGGCAATCATGATGTTGACTTCGTTTTCGCTGCATTGACTCATCATACGCATGTTACTATCATTTTGATAGTGACAACTGCCGGGTTTCTGCTACGGAAACGTCGGGTGAATTCTCTGCTTCGGGCCAGGAGAGGACACCTGGGACGTGTGGACAATGAGAGTGGCCTTTTCCCATGGAAATCCGAAATTCGAAGCACGAAATTCGAAACACATTCAAAAGATCCATCACCCCGACAGACAGACCGCCAGAGGGTTTTGAATTTGAACTCTTCGAATTTCGTGCTTCGAATTTCTCTCCGCCAGACCATCGTGAAAATGTCCACACCCCCTAAAGCGGGCCGAATCGCTGTTTTCCCCGAGTGCCTCACACGAGAACTTCCCTGAATCAAGTTGCCCGTTCGCGTCTTGACTCAAATTTTCCTTCCCATACGAACGAATGGCCAGTCCCAATGGTCTCACTCCGTCAGGTTGTTCCCGCAGTCCTCTTCACCGTTGCGGGCGGTTTGCTGTTGAGTTCAGGGTGCGCCCCTGCCACCTCGGATGCGGCTTCCTCAGCCCCTCCACCTGCTGTCGAGGTGAATACAAGCCAGCCGCTTGTCAAACAGATTGTGGAGTGGGATGAATTCGTCGGTCGTCTGGAACCGACAGACTACGTTGAAGTGCGCGCCCGGGTGAGTGGCTATCTTCATTCCACCAACTTCAAAGAAGGTCAGATTGTGCAGCAGAACGATCTGCTGTGTGTCATTGACCCTCGGCCATTCGAGGTGGAAGTTCGTCTGGCCAAGTCGGAACTGCGTCGCGCGACGACACAGGAAGAACAGGCCGTGGCGACGGTGGCTCAGGTGGAAGCGGAAGTTCAGGAAGCAGACGCCCGACATGAACTGGCCGTCAAGCAGCTGGCCCGATCACGGTCGCTCGTTCAGCAGAACGCCATCTCTCATGACGAGTACGACGTCCGGGAATCCGAAGTCCGCCAGTCCGAGGCAAACCTGCGGGCGATGAAAGCCCGGCTGCAGTTATCTCAAACAGCCGTTGCGTCAGCCGAAGCACAGGTCACTTCAGCTCAAGCGTCTCTGGCAGCAGCGGAACTCAATCTGGAATACACGCAGATTCGGGCACCGATTACCGGGCGAGTGAGTTCCCGGCTGGTGACAGAAGGAAACCTGATCAGCGGCGGAGCAGCGAACTCGACTCTCATCACGACGATTGTTTCACTCGATCCGATCTATTGCACCTTCGACGCCGACGAGATGTCGTTTCTGAAGTATGAGCGTCTTTCGAAAGAGGGAAAACTGGGAGACTCACGAACGGTCCGTCATCCGCTTTACATCGGTCTGGCTGACGAACCGAACGAGTTTCCGCACAATGGCTATTTGAACTTCGTCGACAATCGCCTCGATCAGGGGACCGGAACGATGCGACTGCGGGGAATTCTCGCGAATTCGGATCACAAGTTGTCCCCCGGTCTGTTCACCCGTGTCCGGATTCCTGGAAGCGGTGAATATGAAGCGATTCTGATTCCGGACTTTTCCATTGGAACAGACCAGTCGGAAAAGTTTGTCCTTGTTGTCAACAGCGAAAACAAGGTGGAACGGCGGGTTGTGACGCTGGGATCGATGTACCGCGGAATGCGGATCATCCGGCAAGGACTCGCTCCGACGGATCGCATTGTCATTCGAGGAATTCAGCGCGTTCGCCCCGGAGTGGAAGTCGTGCCGACAGACGAAACGCTGGAGTTGAACTCCGAAACGGTGCCGACTCAGGCCACTCCGGTTTCGGACGAACAGGTCATCTCGTTGCCCTCCTTTGTCCTGCCGGGCAAGAAAAAGATGATCGCGGAAGACCTCAGCAATGGCGTCCCGCAGCCACCGTTGAACTGAGCGCCTGCCCGCTGCGTTTTACAGGCTGTGTTTTTGCCTGCAATGTTTTGCGCAGTGCCGTTCGGCACGTCTTCCGACTGGAAGCCTGTCGAGACACCGCGCTCACCCTCGTTGTCTGCCACCGTGTCAAATTGCACCCGTCATCGTGACATCGATTCCGGGGAGGCCTCGCGAACGATGTCAGTGGTACTGTCCCGCCTGCAAATGTGGAAGCCTCCATTGCAGGCAGAACGGCATCGCAAAACGGAATAGATCTTCTCATGAGATTCGCACACTTCTTTATCGATCGACCGATTTTCGCCACGGTGATCTCTGTTGTCATCGTGATCCTTGGTGCGATCAGTTACCTGAGCCTCCCGGCCGCGCAGTATCCGGAAGTCGTTCCTCCAACAATTGTCGTCTCGGCGTCGTATCCCGGAGCCTCGCCGGAAGTGATCGCCGATACGGTTGCGACTCCCATTGAACAGGAAGTCAACGGCGTCGAAGACATGATGTACATGTCTTCCCAGTGTACGACCGACGGACAGATGCAGCTGACGGTCACCTTCAAACTGGGAACCGATCTGGATAAGGCACAGGTTCTCGTTCAGAACCGGGTCGGTGTTGCGGAAGCCCGGTTGCCGGAAGAAGTGCGTCGTCTCGGAGTCACGACCGTCAAGTCGTCCCCGGACATGCTGATGGTGATTCACCTCGTTTCACCGGAGAACCGTTACGACCAGCTTTATATCGGAAACTATGCACTCATCCAGCTGCGTGATTCGCTGTCCCGAATCGAAGGAGTCGGCAGTGTCCGCCAGCTGGGACTGCGCGAATACAGCATGCGTGTCTGGCTGGATCCGGACCGGATGTCATTCCTGTCATTGACTCCCAGTGATGTCGCGGCAGCGCTGCGCTCTCAAAACGTGCAGGTGGCCTCGGGAGTGATCGGACAGCCACCCACGAACCGCCCGAACGACTTCCAGCTGGTCGTGACAACACTCGGCCGTTTGCTAGAACGGGAACAGTTCGAAAACCTTGTGGTCCGCACCGGCGAAGATGGCCGTGTCGTGCGAATTCGTGACGTCGCCCGCGTTGAGCTGGGGGGACGGGAATTCACGATCAACAGCTATCTCGACGGAAAGTCCGCGGCATCGATGGCGATTTTCCAGCTCCCCGGATCCAACGCCCTGGCGACATCGGCCGCGGTGGAGAAGGAGATTGAACGGCTCTCAAAAAATTTCCCGGAAGGGCTCGAATACCGGATCGTCTACAACCCGACCTCGTTTGTGCGTGAGTCGATTCAGTCGGTGATTCACACGCTGTTTGAAGCCGCGGTTCTCGTGGTGATCGTGGTGCTCATTTTCCTGCAGAACTGGCGGGCGGCCCTGATCCCGCTGATCGCCATCCCGGTTTCGCTCATCGGGACGTTCATTGCCATGTCGGCGTTCGGATTCTCATTGAACATGCTGTCCCTGTTCGGGCTCGTGCTCGCAATCGGGATCGTGGTGGACGATGCGATCGTCGTGGTCGAGAATGTGGAACGGCATATCGCCCGTGGATTGAGTCCGCGAAATGCCGCTTACGAGGCCATGACGGAAGTGACTCCGGCAATCATTGCGATTGCTTGCGGTCTGACGGCGGTCTTCGTTCCGACAGCGTTCATCTCGGGGCTGACCGGAGAGTTTTACCGGCAGTTCGCATTGACCATTGCGGTCTCGACTTTGATCTCGGCGTTCAACTCTCTGACGCTGAGCCCGGCGTTGTGTGCCCTGCTGCTCCCGCCGCACGGAGCCAAGAAAGACTGGTTCTCCCGGATCTGGGACTTCCTGTTTGGCTGGTTCTTCGCGCTGTTCAACAAAGCGTTCGACAAGACCAGCAAAATCTATGGCGCCGTCGTGGCGTGGAATCTGCGGAAAGTCTTTATTCCCCTGTTTCTGTACGGCGGCCTTGTGATTCTGACCGGATATGGATTCTCCAAAGTTCCCACCGGGTTTATTCCTCAGCAGGATATGCAGTATCTGATCACCGTCGTCCAGTTGCCGGACGGTGCCTCGCTGGCACGAACCGATGCCGTGGTTCAGGAAGCAATCAAGATTGCGCTCGAAAATCCGGAAGTGGCCCATGCCGTGGGATTCGCAGGGTTCTCAGGTGCGACGCGGGCGGTGAGCCCCAACGCGGCCGGGGTGTTCCTGCTGCCACGAATCGGAACAGAATCTCACGGGCATGAAGCTCCGATTCTGAAGCAGCTGGGCCCGCTCAACCAGGAACTGAAGAAGATCAAAGATGCCCGGGTATTTGTGATTCCGCCTCCGCCGGTGCGGGGGCTTGGAACGGCCGGTGGATACAAGTTTCTCGTGCAGGACCGGGGTGGATTTGGTTCGAAGGAACTTCAGAAGGCGACCGATGAACTCGTGACGCGGCTGAGCGAAGAAAAAATGCTTTCGAACGTGTTCACCACACTGCGCGCTGCGACACCACAGTTGTATGCCGACGTGGATCGGGTGAAAGCGAACATGTTGAATGTTCCGCTGTCCAACATTTTCGACGCGATGCAGACGTATCTTGGAACCTCTTACGTCAACGACTTCAACCTGTATGGTCGAACATTCCAGGTGCGCATGCAGGCCGAAGACCAGTTCCGGGATCAGGCGGAAGACATTCGCCGGATCAAAACCCGCAATGCGGCAGGGCAGATGGTTCCACTCGGCTCCGTGTTGAACATCCGCTGGGAAAGTGGGCCGGACCGGGTGGTGCGTTACAACATGTTCCCATCGGCGGAAGTTCAGGGGGACACCATTGTCGGTTTCAGTTCAACGCAGTCGATGGAATTGATCGACAAAATTGCCAGGGAAACACTTCCGCCGGGGATGTCGATCGAATGGACCGACCTGGCGTATCAGCAGCGCCTCGCCGGAAACACGGCGTTATACATCTTTCCACTGTGCGTGCTGTTCGTGTTCCTCGTCCACTCTGCCGAATACGAAAGCTGGACGCTGCCGCTGGCGATCATTCTGATCGCACCCGTCTGCTTGCCGTTTGCGTTGCTCGGAGTCTGGGTCCGGGGGATGGATAACAATCTCATCACTCAGATCAGTTTTGTGGTGCTCATCGGGCTCGCGGCGAAAAATGCGGTGCTGATTGTGGAGTTCGCGAAACAGCTGGAAGAAAAGGGAATGAACTGGTTTGATGCCGCTGTCCGCGCCTGCGAACTGCGGCTGCGACCGATCATCATGACCTCATTCGCGTTCATCCTCGGGGTGCTTCCTTTGGCGCGGGCAACCGGACCGGGATTTGAAATGCGTCAGGTTCTGGGAACCGCCGTCTTCTCCGGGATGCTGGGAGTGACGCTGCTGGGATTGATTCTGACTCCGTCCTTCTACATCGTGCTTCGAATGCTGTCGACCCGCTTCTGGGGGTACAATCTCTATGCGGAACACCAGCATGGCGGCGGCGATGCAGAGCACTCTGCTGGGCACGATACAGGGCACTCTGCGGAGCCACACAACGGTCACGCACCGCATCCCGCCCCGTTGAATGGAGACAGTGCTTCAGAAAAGTCGCTGGAAACGGTTTCCTGACGGACGATCAACAGCGGGTTTGATCACTTGACGGTTTCGACAGGTCCCTTCAGCGCGTCATGCACTGTAGGGACCTGTTGCGTCAGCCCGCAGCAACTTTGCCGTGATGATCAGGCAAGAATCTCCTGAATGACATGCCCGTGAACGTCGGTCAGTCGTCGTTCCAGGCCGTTGTGATAATAAGTCAATCGCTCGTGGTTCAGTCCGAGGAGATGCAGAATCGTGGCGTGGAAGTCATGCACCGTGGCGATGTTTTCGACCGCCTTGTATCCGAAATCGTCGGTCGCACCGTAAGTGAACGGAGCTTTGACACCTGCCCCGGTCATCCAGCAGGTAAATCCTTCCGGATTATGGTCCCGTCCGCTCGCCCCTTTCTGGAAGGTTGGCATTCGACCGAACTCCGTACACCAGACGACCAGTGTGTCCTTCAGGAGACCGCGCTGCTTCAGATCCTTGATCAGGGCCGCGGTCGGTTGATCAAAGACCGGACCGTGGACGCTGTACTGCTCCTGAATCTGTTTGTGCCCGTCCCAGTTGCTGACTCCTTCTCCGCCGGTCTGGTACGCTCCGTTGAACAACTGGACGAAACGAACTCCCTGTTCCACGAGTCGACGTGCGAGAATGCAGTTTCTCGCATACGCGGCCTTTAACGTGTTCTCCGTGTCATCCGCTCCATACATTCTGAGCGTGGATTCTGTTTCAGTCGACAGATCGCTGATCTCCGGGACACTCACCTGCATCCGTGCGGCCAGTTCATAACTGGAAATCCGCGCCGCAAGTTCTGAATCGCCGGTGTACTTCTCCAGATGCCGCTCGTTGAGTTGCTGCAGATAATCCCGGGTTTTGACGTCCAGACGTTCGCTGACAGAAGCCGGCCGCTGGAGATTTCGAATCGGCTTGGCGGCATTGAAATCCGTTCCCTGAAACGCGGCTGGAAGGAATCCAGGGCCCCAGTTATTGACGGAAGCCTGGGGCACGCCGCGCGGATCCGGGATCGCAATGTAAGCCGGGAGATTCTGGTTCTCACTTCCGAGCGCATAGGTGGTCCAGGCTCCCATGCTGGGGAAGCCGTTCAGCGTGAAGCCGGTGGACATGTAATTCTCGCCGGGGCCGTGCGTATTCGTTTTCCCCTTGATCGAATGCAGAAAGCAAATGTCATCGGCCAGTTCCCGCAGGTGCGGAACGAGGTCGGAAATCATTTTCCCGCTCTGTCCCCCCGGACGGAATTCCCAGGGACTTTTCGTCAGATTTCCCTGCTCCCCCTGGAACGTGACAATTTTCTCTCCGCCGGGCATCGGTTCGCCGTGTCGAGCGATCAGTTCCGGCTTGTAATCAAACGTATCCACCTGGCTGCAGGCACCAGAACAGAAGATGACAAGAACATTCCTGGCAGCCGCCGGAAAATGCGTTTCGCGCGCACCGAACGGGTGCCCGGGATCAATCTTCGGACGAATCGGCCCGCTGCCCGTCGACGATGCCAGCAGACCCTGATCCGCCAGCAACATGGACAGAGCGATACTGCTCAATCCCGTCGCGGCATTTTCGAGGAAGCTCCTGCGATCGAGCAGATGACGGCTCATCGGGAAGGCGGGTTGAGATCCATTTGCCATCGTGCCACTTCACTTTCCAGAGACGATTCGCATTGACTCAGAACCGCCGTCTCACGTCGTGATCCAAAGTGTGGGAACTGTGCGGTTTCAGGGAGATTACTGGAGAAACAGAAATTCATTGCTGTTGAGCATCGCCCGGCAAAAGGCCGGTAATCCCGCTTCACTGATGAAGCCCGCTGCCAGTTCCACCTCGTCGTTCGCCGCCGGGCGTCCGTAACAGAGTTCAAATGCCCGGCGAATCTGAGCATCTGAATTCTCAGGGTGTTCTCGTGTCAGCCGGGCGGCAAACAGGTCGGCCTGTTGCATGAGGAATTCACTGTTAAACAGATTCAATGCCTGCAGCGGGGTGGTGGAAACCGTTCGCCTGGCCACCGATGTCGCGGCGTCCGGGCAGTCGAACACACCGAAGACAGAGTCCTGTTCCATGCGGACTTTCGTCATATAGATCATCCGTCGCCATTCCTCCGGCCCGAATGTGGTCTTCGGGTAGTAGTGACGCACATTCTCGGCTTCGATCTCGAACAGACTGAACCCCGGACCTCCCGGCTTCAATTCGAGAACTCCGGTCACGCTCAGAATGGAGTCCCGAATCGGCTCGGCTTCGAGTCGCTGTGGAGGATAACGCCACAGGAACAGGGTTCCGGCGTCCTGTGCCAACGCGTCCGTGACGGGAAGACTGGACTGCTGATAGGTCGCGGAATTCAGAATCAGACGGTGGATCTGCTTCATGGACCAGTTCTGAGCCATGAGTTCGCCCGCCAGCCAGTCCAGGAGTTCCGGATGCGTCGGGAGTGCTCCGCTTGCTCCAAAATCACTGGCGGTATCGACGAGACCTTTTCCAAAGTGACTTTGCCAGATGCGATTGACCATGACCCGCGCGGTCAGCGGATTGTCGGGAGATGTGATCCATTCCACGAGTGCCTTGCGGCGTTCCTTCTCCGGAAGATCCGCCGGCAGATTCAAACTCGCAAAGACCGCCGGAACGCCGGGATTGACCTCCTCCCGCTTCATGAGCGGTTCTCCCCGGAACAGACGATGTGTTGGTCCCGGCTGTGAGTAGATTCCTGCATAGATTTTGGGAGCGACTGAAAGCTGTTCGCGCCGATCCCGGGCCATTTCCAGTTCTTTCAGAATTCCCTTTGCTGCCCGTGCCTGGGGGGGAGCCAGATGATCGAACTGATCGGGATACTTCTGCTTGCGGGAGTTGTCGATCGGAAGCCGTCCGAGATGGCTGGAGAGACGTTCCCAGTTCTGACCATCGGTCGAACTCTCAATGAAGTATCTGGTTGCCAACCGGTCGAGAAAATGCCCTTCACGATCCCTCCCCCATACGACGCGATCGATCATTTCCAGTTTGGGAAACTCGATCTGCACCCAGCCTCCGCCGGGCTCATTTGAAATCCAGCTGAACTTGTTCCCATAACGTCCGTCGTTAATGTGTTCCAGCTTGTGGATTGCGTAGCCGGAGAGAGACCCTGATGCTGTCGCGATTCCGCCATTGGCCGCGAGAGCGACATTTCGATCACCGGAGAAGACTTCGAGTTCGTCGAGACACGGCTGCCCGGAGTTTGTTCCATCGATCCGGAACCGGACGAAGCGGGCGGGGTGAGACGGAAACTCATCGATGTTCCCGGATGCCTGAAGCGGATCGCGAAAGCGTGGCATGTTCCTTGGAGAACCGGCGTCACCAGGCTCAAGACCTTCCAGCAGAATCGCGTCGGCGGTGAGTGCTTTCCCGGTCTTCCCTCCCACGAGCAGGATCTTCTGATGCCCCTCGAGTGTGACCACGCCGGCGTTGTAAAAGCCGCTCCACAGTGGTCGTGCGGTCGATGGTTTCACGCCGTCTGCAAAAAACTGCTGGTTGACGGATGCGACCTCTTCCCAGTCATCAGAGGTGAGAGGATTGCCGTCCCGGTCAATCACATAGCGGGCATCCTGACAGTGTGACTCGAATCCACACCCCCAGGAGAGCCAGAGCCGGTACTCTCCAGTGACTTGCGGACCCCAGCCCATCACCGCCTGATCGGGCGTGTGATTCCACCAGGTGTACTTCCCATTGCTGACATTCCGCACCCGGTCCTGTCCGCCGGCGTCACTTTTCTCTCCTCGCTGAGTGCCTGCGGGATTGACGCCCACTCCGCTCGGCTGCTGCAGGGTCTCCACGAGGAATCCTGCTGCCTCAGGAGAATCATCGATCAGGACCAGTTGCGCTGTCGATCTGGGGCGGGGGAAACGACGCAGCTGCTGTTCCAGCTCTGCCATTTTTGCTTCGACGGCTTTGAGCTGTCGTTCCTGGTCGGCTGGCAGGGGAAGAGCCATCTCTCCATGACCGACCCCCGAGAAGATGGCCTGCATCGCGTAATAATCGGTCTGGGAGATCGGATCAAACTTGTGATTATGGCACCGCGCACATCCCAGCGTCAGACCAAGAAAGACCGTTCCGGTCGTGTTGATCATATCGTCCAGTTCATTGTGCCGCTGCATCAACGTCAGGTTAATGTCCGGACTCTTCACCAGATCGTACGCCCCGGCCACCAGATAGCCGAGACCATTGACGTCTCCGTACAGATCACCGGCAATCTGCTCTTTGACAAACTGGTCATACGGTTTGTCGGCATTGAATGACCGGATGACATAATCACGATAGACCCAGGCGGTGGGACGTTCCCGATTCGTTTCAAACCCATGGGTTTCCGCGAAGCGAACCAGATCCAGCCAGTAACGTGCCTGACGTTCTCCGAAATGCGGGCTGGCGAGCACCTGATCAACCAGCTTTGCTGTCGCGTCCTCCGAGGGATCGTCAACATAAGCCTGAATCTGTTCCGGGCTGGGAGGCAATCCCAGCGCATCGAGATAGATCCGGCGAATCAGTGTCCGGCGATCCGCTGCCGGGTTCTGGTGGAGCTGCTTCTGCTCCAACGTCTGTAACACAAATGCGTCAATCGGATTCTGGATTCGTCCATTTCGAACGTCCGGAACCGGCACCGCGGCCAGCGGTTGAAATGACCAGTGGTCCGATTGAATCGCTTCCTCATCAACGACCCCGTCCGGTCCCGGCCAGTTCGCTCCCTGATCGACCCAGGCACGCAGGAGTCCGACTTCGTCCGGAGTGAGACGGTCTGACTCATCCGGCGGCATGGCGAGCCCCGATTCCACTCGAGCGACGAGATGAATCAGATGACTCTCCCCACTGTTCCCGGGAAGAATGGCCGGCTCCCCGGAATCTCCACCGCGAATCAGCGACGTCTTCCGATCGAGCCGGAACTTTCCTTCCTGCGTGTCTTCTCCATGACAGTCGAGACACTTCGCAACGAAGATCGGTTTGATCTGCGTTTCGTAATCCACCTTGCCGCTGGCGGCCGGCGGCAGATCCCTGGCAACGGCAGGACCGATCATCAGCACGATCAGGCACACCAGTGGAGAGAATACACGTAACATAAAGCGACCTCGTGGAAGTCGGAGCCAGCCCATCATCAGGTGGTGGAAAAATGCACCTGAATCCGAACCGGCAAATGGCGGGACAGTCAACGGAATTCGAGTTCTTCAACGGGCTGTTAACGAGCCAGGGTAATGGAAACGTCCTTGACTCCCTTCTCAGGGACCGTCTGAACCAGACCACTGCTGACCGGGGAAGAGTAGCGCTCCGGGATCAGGTGGATCGGAGGAGCATAGATATCTCCATTTGCAGCTGGCTGGGTTTTAGAAACGATGACCTGATGAACTCCCGGCGCCGCTCCATCTTTGGTCTTCCGTGTCGTGAGTGAGAAGGCCCCCGTTTCGTCAGTCACGCCTCGCGCAATTGGGCCGACCTCTGGGATAAATGTGACGCTGGCATTCGAGACGGGCTTGTGATCAAGGAGGACAAAGCCTTCAACTGGAACCAGATGCAAAGCTTCTTTTCCCCGTCCACAGCCCGACAGTGGACCGGCACCGATTGCAAGAATCGGAATCAGCAACAAGGATTTCCAACGCGATAAACTGCCGCAAATCGGCGCGGGAACGTCACTCGAAATCATTGTCTCTGACATGATGTCCCTCCTCTTATGAAGTTCTGCTCGATTCGACGGATGGCAAGGTCTTAACAGACTGTTAAAAGGGACCTGTGATTTGGCCATCGCGGCGGTCTCCCAGTTTCATGTAAGTGCGGTAGTCAATGTTCTCGCTGATAAACTGAGTTGATCCGTCACACAGCAGGAAATGACAGCCCCCGGTGTGTTTCGATTTGAAAGACATCGCCGGCCCCCAGACGTCTTTATCTTTCCGGCAATCCGCATTGTTGGTGCTGTATCCCGGTTCATCCGGACAGGTGGGAATGTTGATTCCGGCAGTTGTCGCGTACCAGAGGGAGTTCTTGTGCATCCAGCCATTCTGCGCATGGGTGCTGCATCCTGGTCGAATCTCCCCGACGGCAATCGTGTTGGTTGTGCCGTCGGTGATGTCGGACATTCTGGCTGCCCAGGCGAAGTGGCTGAACACGCCGGAAATTTCCGACGGATTCAATGAATCGCCGTGCTGTGCTGATCCGTTGGTATTCACGATGTTATAGCTTCCGCAAGTATCGCCGAACCGTTGTGCCCCCATGCTGAAACCATAGTTTGTGATGGCACGTGTGCCACCGCTGGTGTTCTGGCCTCCTGTCATCAGGTTTGCCCCCGTATCGCTGGGGCAACGTAACATGGCGATGACCTGCTGACAGAGCAATGCCGTGGAACCGGTCACTGTCTGCACATCAATGTTTGTTCGGAAATCGATCATATTGTAAAGCGCGGACTGATCCAGGTACGGCATCAGACGGACCAGCGCGTTTCCGCGGTTGTCCGACCAGTTGCCAGGCAAACCCCCTCCCGCAATCACTGAACCACCGGGAGGGAACTGCCGGAAGGAATCATGATAGTTGTGGAGTGCTAATCCGAGTTGCTTCAGATTGCTTTTACATTGTGTCCGCCGCGCGGCTTCTCTCGCCTGTTGAACCGCCGGGAGCAGCAGGGCAATCAGGATCGCGATAATCGCAATCACCACCAGCAGTTCAATCAGAGTAAACGCCTGCGTCGAGGAGACCTTGCGGCTCGAAACGCCTTCTCTTCTGACAGTGAGCGGAAATTTCATCGTTTTCTCCAGAATTGGAAGCAGGAAAGGAATGCAAACGACCGTGATTACACTTCGCAGGCCGGTAAGAAGGACACCTGCATCGCGCAATCTGAAAACACTTGATCGACCTGTTGCACACTGGAATCAAAGAAGGACTCTTTGACCAGAACACAACGTGCGCTTTGGATATGTTGACTCATGGCATTGGCGGCCTCTATTTCATTGCCTGCCTGCAGCGCTTCTATTAAATGAAGATGTTCATGATGGGCCAGTTCCTGCAGTTGCCGGATGTCCCCCAGCAGTCCTCGGGCGACTTTGACCAGTTTGCCGATCCGTTCAATTTCGTAAGCGAGATAGTTCTGGCCAGAGTGCTGGGCAATCAGAAGATGGAGTTCCCGGTCACATTGAATTGCCCGTTCTGACCATTTGGCCGCAGTCGGGTTGTCGAGCAGTGACTGCGTTTCCTGCTTGAGTTCGATCAGCCGTTGCGGAGGAATCTTTCCACAGGCGAGTCGCGTGGCGGCTGTTTCCAGCAGACAGCGGACTCCGTAGATTTCACCGATCTGCTGCGGGCCGAACGGGCGGACAACGGCCCCTTTGTTGGGAAGGAGTTCCACGGCTCCCAGGCTGGCGAGTTCCAGCAATGCTTCTCGTGCTGGTGTCGCGCTGACGGAAAATTCTTCGGCCAGACGTTTCACAACCAAGCGGTCCCCCGTCTTGAGTTGTCCTCGAAACATCGCGGTTAACACCTGCCCGACAACGTCAAATCGCAGTCCATTGGATCGCGGGGCACCTGAAAACATTTGATTTGAACTCACTGCGGGAGACCTCTGTTCAGAAAAATGCTTCGCAACACTCTTCCTTTAATGCACTTACGTCGAATTGTCGCCCGTGATCCAGAACTCGGGTCTATAGAATATAGAATCTACAACACATCAACGTATCCAGTGTTCACCGATGTGTCAACAACGCATCTCTGATCATTGATCTCAAACGACCAGATCTTGATTTCGGCGCGCTTCGATCAACAGGACATGACGGTGCATGCCGTGGGGCTGGGTGCGGTGACCGGGGAGTCGAACAACTTCCGATCTTCTGTTCCCGTCTGCCGGTGACAGCGCTGGCGACCATGTCGACGACAGCACTTCCATCAAATCTCTGGCCGGTCTGGGGTCCCGGTCTGGGGTCTCTGGGAAAACTTCGCAGGGGTAATATTGCTTTCTTCTGCGATCCCCTTTTCGAAACGGCTGTTTTCCGTGACAATGGCAGTTGGGAACATCGACTTGGTCACAGGGGCGTCGATCAGGTGTTCCTCCAGTCGGAGAATTGAATCGTGGAATTGGACGAACTGATTACGACCAGCGGCGAATGGTTACGGGGAACAGGACCGGAGTCCGACGTCGTCGTTTCCAGCCGCATTCGACTGGCCAGAAATGTCGTGGGATACCCTTTTCCTCCACACGCGGAGGAAAAAGTCCGAAACGAAGTGAACGACCTGTTGCGCGGTGAGATCAGCGAGTTGTCTGTCGGGCCGCCGCTGAGTTATGTCTCGGTCAGTGACCTGGCGAAGGTCGACCGCCAGTTTCTCGTGGAACGGCAACTGATCAGTCGGGAACACGCGGAGTCACAGGGGCCACGCGGCGCCTGCATCGGACGGCAGGAAACCGTCAGCCTGATGATTAACGAAGAAGACCATCTCCGCATGCAGGTCCTGCGGAGCGGTTATGCCATGGATGACTGCTGGAATGAGATCAACCGGATTGATGACGAACTCGAACAGCGGGTTTCTTTCGCGTTCAATGATGATTTTGGTTATCTGACCTCCTGCCCGACGAATGCCGGGACAGGAATGCGAGTGAGCGTCATGCTGCACTTGCCCGCCCTGGTCATGACGAAAGAGATTCAGAAAGTCTTTCAGGCGATGCACAAGATGAGCCTGGCCGTTCGCGGACTGTACGGCGAAGGAAGTCAGGCGATGGGAGATTTCTACCAGATCTCCAATCAGGTCACTCTGGGGAAATCTGAAGAGATGATCATCCAGAATGTGAAACGTGTCATTCCTGATGTCCTGAGCTATGAACGCAAAGCCCGGCAGGCGCTCATCAAGGAAGACCGCCAGCGTCTGCATGATCAGGTTTCCCGTGCGATGGGAATTCTCAGCAGCGCCCGTCAGATCTCCTCGGAAGAAACGATGGAATTGCTGTCGAGCGTCCGCATGGGGATCAACCTGGGGTTGGTCGACGATCTGGGAATCGCGACGGTCAATGAACTCTGTATCCAGACTCAACCAGCCCACCTGCAGAAAATCCGCGGAGAGTTTCTCGAATCGTCTGAACGGAATGCCGTCCGGGCGACGTTGATCCGGGAACGCCTGAGCGGAAAACATCCCCACCAGAACTGATCGTCCGGTGGCCGGTCCTGCATGATTCCCGTTCGAGTCGTTGGCGATTCTTTCCTGGCTTCGTCATAGTAACTGACACTCCGGCTCCCTTCGCCGACGGGCGTGATCAGTCTTGTCCAGAGTCGTCATGATGTGACGGCCTGCCAGATGTGTCGTCGCGTCCGGGGGCCGGAAAGAAATGGCATCGATGGCCAGGTATTCAGTCAGGAGAAAATGATGAAGCGCTGGTATGCAGTGTGGATTGCAGGAGTCACGGCACTGCTGGGAACAGCAGTTCAGGCGGCAGATCCCGAACCGATTCCTCTGTGGGCGAACGGGGCGCCGGGAGCCGTTGGAACGGAAGACAAAGATGTTCCGATGCTGCGGTTCTACCCGGCCGATCCGTCCAATGCGACGGGTGCCTGTGTCGAGGTTCTCCCCGGCGGCGGTTACGGGGCCTTGGCGGTCGCTCATGAAGGAAAGCAGATTGCCGAATGGTTCAACTCGTTTGGAGTGTCTGCTGCGGTTGTCACCTATCGATTGGGGCCCCGTTACCGTCATCCTGCTCCGCTGCAGGACGCACAGCGCGGAATCCGTTACCTGCGGGCTCATGCGGAAGAGCTGAAAATTGATCCCCGGCGGATCGGTGTGATGGGATTTTCCGCCGGCGGACACCTCGCCTCGACGGTCTCCACTCTGTTCGATGCGGGTGACGCCAACAGTGCTGATCCGATTGCCCGACAGAGCAGCCGGCCGGACTTCAGCATTCTGTGCTATCCCGTGATCAGTCTGAAGTCCTCTTTCACGCACGGAGGATCCAAGCGGAATCTGCTTGGCGACACTCCTGCTCAGGAACTGGTCGACAGTCTCTCCACCGAGACTCGTGTCACCAGAGAGACGCCGCCGACCTTCATCTTTCACACGACTGAAGACAAAGCGGTTCCCGTCCAGAACGCACTCGTCTATTACGAGGCCTGCGTGAAAAATGACGTGCCGGTCGAACTGCATGTCTACCAGAAGGGACGCCATGGTGTGGGGCTCGCTCCGGATGATCCGGTTCTGACCACCTGGAAGGAACGTCTCGCCGACTGGCTGAAGATCAACAATGTTCTGACCGCGGCCCCTTGACGGCATCTCTCGAAGAGATGAAATCGTCCAGCAAGTCTCCTGCAGTCTGTCACGTCTGAAGGAGACTTGTCTTTTTGCAGATCGACTGAACCGGGCCAGGGTGTGTGGACCATCAAAGTGGCCTTTTTCCATGGAAATTCAAAATTCGAAGCACGAAATTCGAAACAAATTCAAAAGATCCATCACCCAAACAGACAGAGGGTTTTGAATTTAAACTCTTCGAATGTGTTTCGGATTTCGAATTTCGTGCTTCGAATTTCTCTCCGCCAGACCATCGTAAAACTGTCCGCCCCCCTAAAGTAGTTGCTTCAGCAGTTTGGCAACGGCCGATTCAAACTGCTCCTGCCATTCCGGTGCCAGCAGGCAGTCGCTGTCTTCCTGAGCTCTTCCCAGATTTTCCAGCTGCTCGGCAGTCGGGGCATAATAGATGTATCCGTTCGTGTACCCTGCCACGAACGTCTGCTCGTGCGGGGAGTGCTGCTTGATGTTGAGTCCGATCTGACTCGTCAATTCTCCGGGGAAGGAGACCAGCACGAAATCCCCGACCCGTACTCCCATGACTTCAACGTCGATGGTCCGTTTTCCAGACGCGACGAGGCTGGCCTGATGCTTGCGAAGCAGTGCGAGATTCGCCTGCACGCGTGTCAATTCTTCCATCGTCAGAATGTTGTTGACGTAAGCCTCCAGATTCTTCCGGTTTTCTGCATCGAGGCTTTTCAGATCCTGTCGGCCCAACTGTTCTTCGTAATGATACCGGTGGGAATAGTACCCGGGAAATTCTTCAGAGAGTCCATGTTTCACCGCCAGCGGCAGGAAAGTCTTCAGGCTCAGACTGGTTCCCTGCAGTGACTGAAGGAGCCGACGCTGTTCGGATTCGAGCTGTGCGATGCGGTCCGTTCGGTCTCCGCGAGGGAGTGCGAGGACGTCATGCAAGACCTGAAGACGGGAATCCGGCCGGCAGACAATTTTTCGAACGGCCTGCAGTGTGCTCAAGCCCAGTTGATTTCCCAGTGGTTCGGCACTGCGCGGGTGATCGACATCTTTGTAGAACACCGGATTGATATCACCGCCGCAGCCCTGAAGAAACAGGGCAATCGTTCCGTCACTCAGGTTCTCTTCGATCACCTTTGACGCATAGCCCACATAGTCGGCGCTGTTGCCGCCACCGGGAACTCCCTGAATCGGATGACAGGCAAAGTTGTAAACGACCGCCAGTATTGAGCCGTCGAGTCGATTGATTTTCAGGACGCCGATTTCCGGATCGACCGGTCCCACGCCGACGACTTCGTCATCCGGAGGAAGTGCATACGCGTGACGAACGTCGGCTTCACGTCCACTTTTCAGCCGCAGTCGGCGGTTCTCCATGATCCGGTTTTCCGAACCGGTCCCTGCTCCGATCTGGACCGGAACCAGATTCCCGAGAGCGGCGGTCACCGCCTGAACGGCTTTGTCCGACAGATCGTCACACACCACGCCATGACAATGGCTGGCATTGACCAGCACGCTGGTGGGGGGAATGCCGAACTGCTGACTCAGTTGCGATCGGAGAGTCGGCAGAAAGCTGTTCGGGACGGGGCCGATTTCTCCGATCGCGACCGCATCGATTCCCATGAGGATCAGTGTGTTCGATCCCTGTCTGATGGCCACGACTTTGACGAAGAGCGGATCGTTGACCGGTCCGGCCTCGTACTTGGTGACATCGACTTTTGCGGCTCCTGCCAGCAGTGGTTCCGAAGGGGATGGATCGGCCGCCAGGATTGCGACACGACTGAAAAACAGAACTCCAAGGCAGGCAAACGCGGGGAGCAATCGTGCAGAGCTCGATCTCCTCGGAAGATTCAACGTCATGGTTGGGTCTTTCCTGAATGCACTGACACCGGCAGTTGGAAAAGGAGTCAAGGGGAGGGAACCCAGAGCAGTTTCAGTACTTCCCGGTTTGCCAGCGCAGACTGGCAAGGGATCAGGATTCAAGCGACACCAGGCAGGTGGAGATCTTGTCAGTGAACATCACTCCACCTGCCTGGTCTGTTTCGATCAAATCACTTTTCGGCTTGAGCGAGCTTGACCGGCTGGCCGGATTTCATCGACTCATAGACGGCTTCGATCACCCGGAGATCGTTCAGTCCATCGACACCATCTGTGATGGGAGTCTTCCCCGTTGCGGCACAGACTGCCAGATCATCCATCATGGCACCAAAGTGATTCACGGCCGGGAATTCACGGGGTTCGGTTTTGCCGTGAGCGAACACCCGCATTTTGATTCCACCGTAGCTCAGGGCGGGCTCGAGTTCGAACGATCCCCGTTCGGCATGAACGCGATACCGGTTCAGCGGGGTTCCGTAGCTGGAGACGCAGCTGGCCAGAACTCCGCTGGGGAACCGCATCTGGAACGTCACGGTGTTTTCGACGTCTTTGAATCGCGGATCACTGTGGTCTGTCGTTTCGAAGGCGACCACTTCCACCGGTTCTTCGCCTGCCAGATAACGGGCGGCATTCAGAGCGTAGATGCCGATATCCATCATCGAACCGCCGCCGGCGAGTTCTTTGGAGAGCCGCCATTGTTCGGGGTTGCCGATATTGAATCCGGACTCGGTGAGGATCACCCGGGCATTCCCCAGTTCTTTCTCCTGAACCATGCGGATCATCTCACGATTGTATGGCTCGTAGCGCAGCCGGTAGCCGACGGAGAGAAGCTTGTTTGCTTCTTTGCCTGCGGCGATCATGGCTTCACATTCTTTTGCACTGATCGCCATCGGCTTTTCGACCAGAACGTGTTTACCGGCTTTGAACGCCCGAATGGTGTACTCTGCGTGCATGCTGTTTGGAAGCACGATGTAGACCGCATGAATTGCAGGATTCTCGACGATCTTGTCAAACGTCTCGTAGGTGTACAGGCCGCTCTCCGGGACTCCATACTTTGCACCGGTTTCGCGGGCCTTCTCCAGGTCACCGCTCACCAGTCCGGTCAGCCTGGCATGTTTCATCCCTGCGAATGCGGGAAGGATACTGTTTTTGGTCAACCCGCCGATCCCGACAACGGCGTAGCCGAATGGCTGATCGCTTCCTTCGGCGGCCAGGGTGGACGGAGTGAGCTGGGTCGTCAACGTGGCGGCGGCCAGTGTCGTGCCGGCCGTTTTCAGAAAGTCTCTGCGAGTCGCTAAGAAGTCAGACATGGAACTCTCATTCTTGTCAAAGTGAACAGGATGGCACTCCCCGCATCCACTGCCTGGAACCTGCCGGTCTGATCCAGACGCAAGCTCGCACAGCAGATGAGGTGAGTCCCTGGAATTTCTTCGCTGGAATCATCACTGTCAGAAACATTGCTCCGATGTGAATCGCAGACGCACCGCCTCGGAGTCTGTCCCAGAAATCACAGCACCACTCAAATCCTTCTCCCCTCAGGGGAGAAGGTGGCCGAAGGCCGGATGAGGGGGCGAATGTTGCCAGTGCAAACCAAACACTGTTCACCGGTCGAGCCCCTCACCCCGACTCTCTTCCCTCAGGGGAGAGGGAGAATTCCGGGACAGGCTCCTAGGGTGCATCGGGACCGGTTGAAATGTCAACGGACCGGCCAATCCGATTCCCGAATTTTCTGGCACTCCGTTCGGGTGCCGGTCCTGGAAGGGATCGGCAGTTGACTCCTCAACGGTTGTCTCTCAGACCGGAACAGGAATTGTTCTTGAAGATCTGAGCGGAATTCCGTTACGTTCTCACAGACCCGACTTTCATCCCCTGGGCTGACGCACGCAAACCCTATGTACGACTACGAAAAACTGGGAGTGTTTTACCTCGGTCGCGGTTATGACGTTGCCACCGGGAAAACGTCGCCGGAACCGATTCTCTATGAAACCAAGGATTTGACGACCCATGCGGTCATCGTCGGCATGACCGGCAGCGGTAAGACCGGGCTGGGAATCACGCTGCTGGAAGAAGCGGCGATCGACAACATTCCGGCATTGATTATCGACCCGAAGGGGGACCTCGGAAACCTGATGCTCACGTTTCCGAATCTTCGTCCCCAGGATTTCACACCCTGGATCGACCCCGCGGAAGCAATGCGCCAAGGGATGTCTGTCGAGGAAGCCGCCAGCGCCACCGCAGAACGCTGGAAGCAAGGACTGACCGACTGGGATCAGCCAATCGACCGGATCACCCGGTTCCGCAATTCCGCCGATGTGACGATCTACACCCCTGGAAGCGATGCCGGGCGTCCGCTGACGGTGCTGAAGTCACTCGACGCCCCTCCTCAGGTGATTCGTGACAGCAGTGACGCACTGCGGGAACGGACATCGACGACCGTTTCCGGCCTGTTGACGCTGCTGGGAATCGACGCCGATCCACTCCGCAGCCGCGAACACATCCTGCTTTCCAACATTCTCGAACAGGCCTGGCGGGCGGGGCGAAATCTCGACCTGCCACAACTCATCCGCGAAATCCAGAATCCGCCGTTCAATCAGATCGGTGTGATGGATCTGGAGTCGATCATCTCGGCGAACGACCGGCGAGCCCTCGCGATGAACGTGAACAACGTCCTCGCGAGCCCGTCGTTCTCCAGCTGGACGCAGGGGGAACGGCTCGACATTCAAAAGCTCCTCTACACCAGCGAAGGGAAAGCCCGGCTGGCGATCCTGTCTGTTGCCCATCTCAGTGATCAGGAGCGGATGTTCTTCATCACCATCCTGCTGAACGAATTCATTTCCTGGATGCGTGCTCAACCTGGTACATCCAGTCTACGGGCTCTGCTGTACATGGATGAAGTCTTCGGGTATCTCCCCCCGACGGCCAATCCGCCGACGAAGCTCCCGATGCTGACGTTGCTGAAACAGGCCCGTGCTTACGGGGTCGGGTTGATTCTCGCCACACAGAACCCCGTCGATCTCGACTATAAAGCGTTGTCGAATGCCGGAACCTGGTTTCTTGGACGTCTGCAGACGGAACGGGATAAAGCCCGAATGCTGGATGGACTGGAAGGGGCGTCCGCATCAGCCGGTGTTGCGTTCGATCGCAAGCGGACAGAAGCCACACTCTCGGGTTTGAAGAATCGGGTCTTCCTGCTGAACAATGTGCATGAAGATGAACCGGTTGTCTTCCAGACACGCTGGGCGCTGTCCTATCTCCGTGGACCCCTGACGCGCGAACAGATCCGAACCCTGAGCGGAGCGCTGGTTCCCGCCTCGCAGCCGACGGTCAGCGGTGTGTTGCCGGCTCCCATCACTTCGAACGGATCGGAATCGTCGGACGGCTTTCTCCCGGCACCTCCGGCGATCCCGCCGGATGTCCAGCAGCGTTACGTGGCGATTGCAAAAAATGTGTCGAGAACCTCTTCAATCGTTTATCGTCCGGCCCTGTTTGCATCCGGTCGAGCCCACTATGTCGACGCAAAGCTGAAACTGGATTACTGGGAAGAAGTGGGACGACTGCTGATTCTCGAAGAAGAATCAGTGTCGAAAGATCCCTGGGACGACAGTGAGGCCATCAATCCGCGAAATCTGCGCGAGTCGGCTCCGGCCGCGGATTCCCGGTTCAGCTCCATTCCCGCTGAGATGCAGCGCAGTGCTTCCTACAAGAGCTGGGGAACAAGCTGCAAAGCCTATCTCTACCGGGCTCTGTCACTGGAACTCAGCGGCTGCCCGGATCTGGGAGTCTTTTCCAATCCCGGTGAACCCGCCGGAGCGTTCCGTTCCCGATTCAATCATGCCGTCCGAGAACGTCGAGATCTGGAAATGGAGAAGCTTCGCAAAAAGTACGACACCATTCTGTCCCGTCAACAGGAGAAAATCCGCAAGGCCGAACAGCGGGTCGAAGTGGAGAAGCAGCAGGCGAACTCGGCGACGATGTCTGCCGCGATGACATTCGGATCGTCCGTTCTGGGAGCTTTATTCGGACGCAAAACGATGTCAGCGGCGAATGCCGGGCGGGCCACAAGTTCCTTTCGCGCGGCAACGCGCGCGGCCGATCAGCGCGGAGATATCAAACGGGCTCAGGCGAATCAAGATGTCGCTGAAGACGAACTGGCCGACCTGGAACGGAAGCTCGAATCGGAACTCGCGACATTAAAGGATCGCTATTCGGAAGAGACCATGGCGATCGACACGCGATCGATCAGTCCCCGAAAATCGGATCTGACCGTTCACGAAGTCTCGCTGATCTGGCTTCCGCATGTTCAGACGGCTACGGGAGGACTCGCGCCGGCATTTGACGAAGAACTGCTCACATCGACCTGATCGGACGGAAGATCAACGGTCAGCAGACCTGAGTTCAGGTCTGCTGACGCCGTTGACATCAGTCAATTCAGAACGGATCACATTCTGAACTGTTCAACTATTTGCAGCATTCCGCTCCGGCGACACAGCAGGGTAGCTGAGCGATGCAGCATTCCGGGGCCGCTTCACAGCAGGCAGACGGAACGTCACAGCAGGGAGCCTTTGCCGTGCAGCAGCTTCCCGTTGCGATGGCTGCCGCCATTTTTGCAATGGGTGCTGACGACAGGTCGACCTGGAAGGAGTTCTCCGTTCCTGTCAACGAGACATCAGACGTGCAGCAGGCGGCCCCCGGAACGCAGCAGGCGGCTCCGGGAGTACAGCATTCAGGCACCGTCCCTTCGCAACAGGGAGCCCCTGGAACGCAGCACGCGGCACCTGGGACACAACAGCTCGCACGATTCGGGGTGGCCGTCGCGCTGTTGACCGCAGCCATCACGAGCAGCAGGCAAGCGGCACAGGCAGTGAGGGCGAGAAGATTTTTCGACATGATCAATTCTCCATGAATTTGGAATGTTTTGGATGACTGCTCTGAGGGGATCCGACAATCACAAATCCCAGCGGATCTGCATTCACTGTCGTTTCTGAAATGCCCTGCAGGCAGATTCAAGAGCGAACCATTTCCCGGCAGCAGGTTGTCGGCCTGACTGCCGGCACAACTGCCGTCAGACGCAGGACACACACTTCGGAGGGGGTACCCCCGGGGCGTCGGATCGTGACGGAATGGCGTCATTCATGAGAGAACAGAGCGATTTCATGCTGCGATGTTCCGGCGAACCGGACAGAACATGAGAGAGAACCGGGAGACTGACCTGAACGCAACAGCAACGCTGATTCGAGCAGGGGCATTGCTGATCATCGGTTTGTGAACAGACCTGATCGGACGACGGAGGAACTTGTGTTCGTGCTGTCGGTGTTCGTGCCGTCTGCTCGCAGCAGGAGCGAACCGTCGGGGAGGACTGGGACGCCACGCAGCAACAGCTCTCCTTGGAATGGGATTCCACCGAACAGCATCCGGAAGCGGCTGAAGATCCTGTGGCACACGATCCTCCGTTCGCTGCGAATCCGACATGCGGAATTCCGGCGAACAGCATCGCGAAACAGAGAATCGTTCCCAAAGCCGCTTTCATAGACTTCATCATATTCCCGAAGATGGTTGCGCGGCAAGACGGAATTCACACCCTCAATTCATTTCAATCACAATCGCCGTCGCATTATCGCGTCCATCCGCCTTGACGGCCGATTCGACCAGTCGACGGGCAGGGGGATCCGCCACCAGTTCGTTGGGGGGAAATCGAATCAGATCCTCGAGAGCGTGGTCCCAGAGCCCTTCCACGACACCATCGGTGCAGAGCAGCAGACGGTCTCCCGGCTCAAGTTTTAATTCGCCGATCTGCGGAGTCACAAACTGGTTTCCCGACCCGAGCGCCTGTGAGAGGACATTCTTCCGGGGATGCGTGCGGGCCTGTCGTTCGTTCAGTTCTCCCCGTCGCCGCAGCCAGCCGACATGCGTGTGATCATGCGAAATCTGCTGAAGACCTCCTCCCCGTTTCAGGAAGTAAATCCGGCTGTCTCCAATGTGTCCATAATAGAAACGGTCTTCGATGAACCACACCAGGCTGAGTGTGGCTCCCATGTTTTTCCCTTCGTCATAGCTTTGCCCCAGCACGGTCAGCTGGCGATGAATCCCGAGGAACATCTCCCGCAGACAGTCCCGAATCCCCGCCGACTGGTGCCGGACATTCAGCTGGAATCGTTGCGGCATCAACCGGGTGATGTTGTCGACGGCGAACTTGCTGGCAAACTCCCCGGACCGTTCTCCTCCCATTCCGTCACTGACCGCGAAGATATAGTCGAATCCGTCGATCGGGACGGACCCGTTTGCCGCCAGATAGATGAATTCGTATCGATTGAAGGCGACTCCCATGAATTCGTCTTCGTTGTTCTTCCGGATTTTTCCGACATCCCCGTGCCCCGACCACTTGATGGTTTTGAGACGTTCCGGTTCGACGAACTCGTCGGCGTTGATCGGCCCTTCCAGTTTCGGGGGGGGAGGGGGAGTATCGGCCGGCGCATTGAGAATTGTGGCAAACTCGAAATCAATCAGACAGAAGTGGCCGGTCTTGGGGTTGTAGGTCACATTCCGGAGAAATGGATCATCATGTCGGACCCCGAAGGTCTCCAGCTGATCGAAGAGGGACTTCAGCTTTTCGTCATCCATCCGGTCGACCCGACCGCCGCAGTTGGTGGTGACCAGTTCCAGATGTTCGGTGTCGTATCCCAGCACGCGCGGAACAAAGTCGCAGCCACGACTTTCCAGATACTGAAGCACGCGCAGTTCGTTCTCGAATCGTTCCTGTGCGTTCTTGTGACGAAAGAACTTGTGAACAGAGCCGTCATAGCCGATTTTGACGAGTGCCCGGGCTGTATCTTTTGCGTCTTCCACGTATTTCATTCCTCGGAACGATGACCTGCTGAGCGCCGTTTCATAGTGAAGACCGCCACGCAGGAGTCAAGTCCCCTGACTGTCGAACTCACCGCCGGAATCGAGATTTTCACAGGATGGCAGGCGGATTTCGAGAAACGGCCGGGCCATCCGGATTGGCCCGCTGCGGGAAGAGGCCGGGCGACGACTTGAGTTGAGGTGCGGAGTTTCGGCATTTTTGAAATTCCCCTCGTTTCCGGACCTGTGAAGTTGATATAGTTTCTGGATGAAAGGGACAGGTGGCTGATGACGGAACTCTTCTCTCCCGCGACACGACGAACCGGATGGATCTTGCTCCTGGCGGGGGCGATCACTGTGGTCGGACTGCATCCATCGGGGGGAACCGCCTTTTCTGCGGACGAAGTCAAGCCGCATCAGTTCGACGCAAAAACAAAGCAGTCGATCGATCGGGGACTTCAGTTTCTGGTCACCACGATCCGGAGAGACGGAACCGTCGGAACCGATCTGCACCAACCGCCTGATCTCGGCTGTACTGCAATGGTCGGGCTGGCACTCCTGTCAGACGGCAGCACTCCTCGCGGGGGACGGTATGTCCGGGAAAGCACTCAAGTGTTGTATGGGGTGCTGGACCTGATTCAGCAGCGCCCGCTTCGCACCACGGGACTGACCGAAGTGACGCTCGTGCAACGGAAGATCGGGATCAATGCCGATCTGTTTCTGGCGACTCTGTATCTCAGTGAAGTCTATTACGAAGCGCCTGGCGCCGAGACGGAGATTCGCGCGGCGTTGACCAAGCTGGTCGAGCACATCTGCCTGACACAGGGGAAAGATGGAACCTGGGGAAGTGAAAGCTGGGCTCCGGTTCTGGGAACCGTGATGGGCTGGGAGTGCCTCCGCTCGGCCAGTTCCGCCGGGTTTCAGATTGAAGCCTCTGCCCGACTGGTCGGTGAAGCTCTGATGGCCAACTTGAAGAAGCGTTCGACCGACGAACAGAACTGGATGCACGAGTTCTATAAAGATGCGTCGAGCCTGCGGGTGCTCTATTCCCTGAACTACCGTGACGACGTGGTGTTCAAAGAATGCCTGGACCGTCTGTTGAATCGGGTGAAGAGCGATCCACGTCCGTTTCAGCTGGCAGGAGGCGAGGAATACCTGTCCTTCTTTCTCGTGACCGAATGCCTGCTGAAAGAACCCAAACCGGAGTGGGCTGCCTGGTATCCGCGGGTCCGTGATGAACTGATGCTGACTCAGAACCGGGACGGCAGCTGGACCGGGCATCACTGCATCACCAACCGGACGTTCTGCACCGCCGCCGCGCTGCTGACCCTGACGGCTCCGAATCTCACTTTGACGATGTCCGAATTGTGATGAGAATTCCGCCCGTGGTGGAGAGTTGTCGACTCCTGATTCTCAGTGGCCTCTTCTGCGGAGCCTGCTGGATCGGAGGAAGTGCTGTCGCTCAGGCGCCGCCTCGACCGGAAGTCGATCGCGCTTTCACCGCAGCCTGTGCGTGGATACTGAGTCAGCAGTCGACGGACGGACGCTGGTGTTCTGACACCTACGGCGTCCTGCGAAGCGGTGTCGGGACAACCGCCATCACACTCGAAGCGTTGTCTGAGTTGAAACCGCAAGCCGGGTCCCGTGAGCATGCCGCGTTTCTCAAGGGAATCACAGCGGTCACATCGTCCGTCTCCTCCACAGGGCTGATCCAGTCTCCGGATGGCCGGTCTGATTCCCCGGTTTACGGAACAGCACTTCTCCTCTCAGCGAGCGACCGGCTTCAACCTCTCCCTGCAAATGTTCGCCGGCGTCTGGTGGCCGGTCTGTTGAACGCCCAGCAGATTCCCTCCAATGGCTGGCCTCAGCAGGCCGTTGGACGGGGGGGGTGGGGAGTGGAACCGGATCCCGCAACCGTGGACTCCAACCCGGCGAACCTGTCGGTGACGGTTCATGTTCTCAGAGTGCTGACGGCCAAAGAGTCCCTGTCATCAGACGCCCGGGATGAAGTGAAACGGTTTTTAAACCACTGCCGGAATGAACGCCTCGAACCGGACGGCGGATTCTGGTTCTTTCCCCGACTCAACGATGAACTCAATAAAGGGGGCGTTTTCCTGAATGAATCCGGGGAAATTCAGCCGCATTCCTATTCGACCGCCACCAGCGACGGAATTCAGGCGTTACTGAGTCTGGAATTTCCTCGCGATGGAAAGGACTGTGACGCGGCCCTCACCACGTTTGCCCGGCAGCCCCTGATTCCGGTTCCGGCGCTCCCCACCAGTGCGGACGAGATTCTGCCCCCCCTGTCCGGCCTGTACTTCTATCATGCGGCCACATTTTCGACACTCTGGGCCGAGACTCGAGACCCGCGCCTGCTCAGCAAGAGAAATCAGGTCATTCAGCAATTGCTGGCAACTCAGAGGGAAGATGGTCGTTGGGAGAATCCGGTCGCCTGGATGCGGGAAGATGATCCGATCATCGCGACGGCGCTGGCGGTCATCGCTCTCAAACGCCTCTCCTTGCCGGAATGAACCGTTGATCTGCGGTCGGTGAATTGAAATTGCGGCGTTTCTCAGGTCCAATGCCATCCGGGACTGAGTGTGGGATCTGTTGCCAACGGCGATGGTCATCGAGATCAGATGGAAATTGCCGGAAACCCTGGAAGGAAAGTCGCATGTTCGGTCTGTTTGGGAAAGACTGGAACGTCGTGGCCGTCATCTTCGAGCGTCGTGACCTGTATCAGGTGAGCGGCCAGCGGGTGAAAGGGGCCAAGGCCGATAAAGCACGCGACGGAGCCAGGGCTCACAGCCGCTGTCTGTATTGGGCCGTGTTCAACCAGAAAGGAAATCTGGTGGAAAGCGGGGAAGGGGCCGGCTCTCTGCAGGTGACCGGCGACATCATCGCAAAGCTGGCGAAAGAGGTTCCAACCAATCGTTCGGTTCTGGAAGTCCTCAAGTCGCTGGAAACGAAGCAGTCCGATCGGGTCGGGCGCCCGCTGGCCTGGCATGGATATCCCCCAAGACAGATGCACGGAGCGGAAACCCAGGAACAGTCGTGATTCGTTCTGGTGCCGTTGCGTCATCGAGACGTTCCGCGCGGCGACGTCTCGCCCGTCTGTTTGTCAGAGTCAAATGTTTGACATTGGTTTGAATTGTCCGCCTGATAGAAACTGATTTTGTCCGATGCAGATTGTGCCTTATCCTCACCCCGCGCTGGCCTACCGATCCGTGGAATTGAAACAGATCGACGCGACACTTCGGAAGACCGTCCGGGAAATGTTCGAATTGATGTACCAGGCGGAAGGAATTGGTCTGGCCGCGAATCAGGTGGGCCTGCCGTTCCGGCTGTTCGTGGTGAATCTCGCCGCGCGTGCGGATGAACCCGATGAAGAGTTTGTGTTCATCAACCCCGTGATCGTGAAACGCCGGGGAAAAGAACTGGGAGATGAAGGCTGCCTGAGCCTGCCGGGGTTGTACGGCAACGTCAATCGATCTTCCGGAATTTCGATCGAGGCCTTTGACCTGTCCGGAAGCGGCTTCCGGATTGACGTTGATGAACTCGCCGCGCGCGTGGTGCAGCACGAGTCCGATCACCTGGAAGGGATCCTCTTTACCGACCGGATGCGTGACGAAGGGACCAGCGAACGGCTCGATGCGAAGTTGCCGAAGTTCGTCGCGGCCTGGGAGCAGGCCCAGAAGGACGGAATCGTCCCCAGCGATGAGGAGATCCGTCGGGATCTGCAGGCCATCGCAGACACCGGTCGCGTGCCGGAAGAATTCCTGTCGCGCCCCCCCTTCAGTATTCCGGTCCCCGACGTCAAAGGGTAATCCGGTGCGTGGCCTTTCAAGTGTTCGTCTCGCAGCGAGAATTGTTCGGGATCGCGTACCAGGCGAACAGAGAGAATGTCGTTCGCCTCCTGTCAGAGATTCGTTCACGGAATTGTCAGCGAGTTCTGCAAAGGAAGAGTTTCATGCCGGCCTGGCTTCTGGTTCTCTCGGGAGTGACGTTCAGCATCCTGACGATTGCAGGTCGGGACGCGGTCGCCGCGGAAACGGTTCTGATCGAGAATGCGCTGATTCAGCTGGTGGACGAAGTGGAAGTGCCGGCGCTCGAAGCCGGGGCGCTCGTTGAGATCCTCATCCGGGAAGGAGACACCGTCGAACCCGGACAGGTCATCGCCCGACTCGACAATCAGCCCCAGAAAATTCAGGCAGATCGAGCGAAACTGGAACTGGCCGTCTCGCGGCGCGAACTGGCGAATCAGACGGCATCCGCACTGGCGGCCAAAGGAGTCGAACTGGCACGGCAGGCGGCGATTGAACAGGATCTCGCTCGAAAAATTGCCCATCAGAAGGCCGAAAATCCTCATCAGGTCGAGGCGGCTGATAAGCAGATGGAAGTCGCTCGAAATGAACTGGATCGGGCTCTGCAGGCGCGGAAGGAATTCAAAGGAAGTATCTCGGAATCCGAAATCGACGGGCGCCGATTGACATTCGAGCACGCGGAACTGACCGCCCGACAGACACGTTTTGAACAGGCGATCGAAAGCCTGCTGGCGGAAGCGGAAGATCTGATCGCCCGGACGCGCACGCTCACCATCGAACAGGCTCGACTTCAGGAAGAAGATGCTGCCGCGAAACAGGAAGTGGCCGCGCTGCATGTGCAGCTGAAAGAGAATCTCGTCGTCGCGGCAACGGAAGCCTTGTCTCGACGTGAGATCCGCTCTCCCATTGGCGGAACGGTCGTGCAGGTCCATCGGCACCTGGGAGAATGGATCGAGCCGGGGGAATCCAGCGTTCGGATCGTACGGCTCGACCGGCTGCGTGTCGCTGGGTTCGTGTCGGACCGTTACGCGACGCGACTGACACCGGGGGCCAAAGCACTCGTCACGGTTCAGACCAGCGATTCCCGGCCATCAGAATGCGAAGGGACCATTTCATTCGTCAGTCCCGAGGTCGATCCCGTCAATCGTGAGGTCCGACTCTGGGTCGATCTGGAAAATCCGGAGAATCGATTTCGCCCCGGGATGCACGGAACATTGACGATCGAAATCACTCAACCCTGACACGAGACTCAGGAACTTCATCGAATTCCCGATCATGTTCAGTCAGAAACTGTTCGCCGTTCGGAGCGACCTGATTATTCGACCGATCCGGCAGGGAAATCAGACCTGCTGGGTTGTGAAAGATCCCGTTGCCGGAAAATTCTTTTATTTCGATGAGCAGGAGTACACGATCCTCAGCTGGCTGGATGGGACCAGCTCTGTCCAGACGATTGTCACTCGTTTCTGTCGCCGATTTGCTCCCGCTCACCTGAGCGTGAAACAGCTCTCTCTCTTTCTGTCTCAACTGGCCCGGGCGGAATTGTTGAAAGGGTGCCCATCCCCCAAACGGACCGGGCACGACCCGACCCTGTCTTTCCGACTGGCCAGAACGATCAGCAATCCGCTGGCCATCCGGCTCCCCGGCATCAATCCCTCCTGGTTGCTGAATCAGTTGATGCCGTGGTGCAACGGGATGTTTTCCCCCGCGGCGCGCCTGCTGGCAGCACTCGTCATGCTCGCGGCATTCTTTTGCGCGGTCGTTCAGTTCGATGACATCGTGAGTTCTCTTCCACTGGTTCAGCAATGGGGGACATCTCAGTTGCTGCTGACAACCGCAGTTGTGCTGGTCGGATCGAAAGTGCTGCATGAACTTGCCCATGCCGTGACGGCCCGCCGGTACGGGGTGCGGTGTGAATCGATGGGAATTCTGCTGCTGATTTTTACCCCCTGCCTGTATTGTGATGTGTCGAATGCCTGGTTGCTTCCATCCCGTCGGGCACGCATCGCAATTTCCATGGCCGGGATTATGGCCGAGCTGTTCCTGGCATCGGTGGCGACGTTGTGCTGGTCGATCTCGCGAGACGAACCGACACGTGCGCTGCTGGTGACCGTCATGGTGGTCTGCTCTGTCAGTACACTGCTGTTCAACGGAAATCCGCTCCTGAAGTATGACGGGTACTTCATCCTGAGTGATCTGCTGGGGATGCCGAATCTGGCAGGTGAAGCGGTTACCAGATGGAATCGCACGTTGCGGGGATGGATCTGGGGAGAACACCCGGCAGCAGTACGTGAAGAAACCATGGGAACGCAACTGATCCTCTGGACGTATGGACTGCTCAGCGCCGCATTTCGAATCGTGCTCTTGAGCGCGATTCTCTTCGGCATTTTTCAGTACCTGGACAGTCACGGTCTGGGGCTGGTCGGGGGAGCGCTGGCAGTCATGATCATTGCCACACTGCTTTCGAAGACGGCCGTGACGTTGCTGAAACCCCCCGCCGGTTTTGGCGAAACAGGTGTCCGTGAAAGAGGATGTCCCGTGCTGGCAGTGGGGATCTTCCTGCTCATTCTCGGCAGCATCGCATTCGTCCCGATTCCCCAGCGGCTGGACGTGCCGTATCGAATCGAATCACGGGAATCACGGGAAGTGTTTCTCCCGGTGGGAGGCGAACTTCTCTGGGCAGCGGCTCCCGGTGATTCCGTTCATGCTGGAGACCGGATCGCGGTGCTCAGGAACCCGCTGCTGGAAATGGAGCTGAAGAAAATCGATCTGCAGCTCAGCACTCTTCAGACCCGACTTCAAACTCTCGATGCCCGGCGCAGCCTGCTCCGGAATGTTGATGAGCGACCGGCGCTGCGGGAATCGATTATCGGGCTGGAACAGCGTCGCGACGTTCTGCTGCGGGAAGCCCGACAACTCGAAATTCTTGCACCCCGGGACGGAATTGTGTCACTCCCGCCCGCCATTCCAGCCCCGCTCAGCGACACTCGCACAGTTCAGCATTGGAGTGGAACCCCGCTCGATCCTCAGAACCGTGGCTGCCTGCTGGAGCAGGGAACCCATCTCTGCACTGTGACAGACGCCGCAGAATCGGATGCGGTCCTCTATGTCAGTCAGCGGCGGGTGCAACGGGTTCGATCAGGACAGAATGTTCGTCTTTGGGTGCCGGGAACTCCAGACGGCGGGCCCAGCGGGATTGTGTCAGAGATTTCGCCTGCCCCCGTGGAAGAGATCCCGAAAGAACTGCTGGCGAAACGAGTCATCCCCATTGATCCGGCTTCTCCTCCAGGAACCATGCTGCCGCAGGAACCGGTGTATCGCGTCGTCGCCAAAATTCCGGCTTCGCAGTCGACGTTGCCGCTACGGGGCACCGGGAACGCCGCGATTCGAGTCCCGGCAGTCACACTTCTCGCCACCGTCCGGGAATGGATCGTCGAAGCCTTCGACTCTTAAGAGCCACTTGCAAACATGATTGACCCGTCCTCGCCACGCGGAGTACAGCGTTTCATCCATCGAAACTCGCCCCTGTCCAAAACCACACGGGCGGGCACCTGGTCGGGCAAACTGCTCCCGTACTGCAGCTTGACTTCCTCCGGCCCCTTCCACACCGGCATCGGTTTCTCGTTTGTCCTCCTTTCGGTCAGACCAGTTTGGTCTATCATGTGGCCACGAAGAACGTATTTCTCTCAATGAAACATTGGGTTTCCACGAGCCAGTACGTCACATGAATGACGAACTCAGTACTTCCCAGTTTGTCCCGCTGAGGGTGAAAGTGGATCGGAAATACAGGACTTTCCCGGTCTTTTCTGCCCCCTGAATCCTGATCCCTCCCCCCTCGCCATTCTTCGCTGGCAAACTGGGAACGACTGAAACTGTTCTAGTCTCTCTAAATCCTTTTCCTGCAGGAGACGTTGAGTGCGATCAGTGGCCTTCGTCACGGCGAGTGATTCCCCCGAGATTACAGACGACGACCGTCTGGCGGTTGCCTGTCTGCAGACTCAGGGAGTCTCCGTTCAGGGGATTCCGTGGGATCGGCCTGGTGTGGACTGGTCCCGATTCGACGGAATCATTCTGCGGTCTCCATGGAACTATTACCTGACTCCAGATCTGTTCGCCGACTGGTTGCGAGCTCGGGCCGCAGACGGAAGCCCCCTCTGGAACAGTGCGCCAATTGTTCTCGAGAACATGAATAAGAGTTACCTGCAGACGCTTGCCGGGCGGGGAGTTGAGATTGTTCCATCGGAGTACCTGCTGGCGGGAGAAACCCGGTCGTTGCACCGTCTGCTTTTGTCTCGGCAATGGGATGCGGCCATCGTGAAGCCGTCCATCTCGGCAGGGGCACATGACACCTGGAGAACCAGCCTGTCCCAGGCGGATCGCGATCAGGACCGGTTCGAGCAACAGTGCCGCCGTGGGGAAACGATTGTGCAGCCGTTTCTTCCGGAGATCATGGCAGATGGGGAATGGTCACTCATCTTCTTCGATGGAGAGTTCAGTCATGCTGTCGTCAAACGACCGGCCTCCGGAGATTTTCGCGTTCAACACCTGCACGGAGGAACGTATTCCCCGGAATGCCCTGCGCCCGAACTGATTGCGCAGGCGCAGTCCATTCTATCAAAGGTGTCTGCCCCGTTGCTGTATGCCCGGGTAGACGGCGTCATTCAGAAGGGACGCTTCCTGCTGATGGAACTGGAGATCAACGAACCGTTTCTGTTCCTGGGCACTTCACCCTCTGCGGCGGAACGATTCGCGTCGGCAATCATGACACGATTCTTCGGCCAGAACTCCGAGTGATCTGAAAGGGGGGCCAGGAAGCCCGGCATGCGACCTCGTTCGGTTGTTTTCTCGGTTGTTTTCACGGTTTGGGAATCGATGCTGCCTGTGCTGGAAGTCGGTTCCCGCTGCTGAGCCACAGACTCCCGCACTCCTTCCCGCGGCACATCGACCATCCGTATCAGGCCCCCTTCTCACAAATGCAGATGGCCTGCAAGGCCACTTCTCGGATCGCCTCTCAGAGGATTCAGTGGGAAAACAGAACGCCGAATTTGTCTTTCACCGCAGCGATTCCATGCTGAAACGTATGAATGTCGGAAGTGATGGAAATGAGTCGGCAACCTTTGTCCAACAGCATTTCCGCCTGCTCGGGACCAAATGACACGGCACCAAAAGTCTTTCCATGCTGCTCGCAGGCTTTGGAGACGCGATCGATGGCTTCCAGCAAAAACGGGTGCATGAGTTGCCCCGTCACTCCATAAGCCTGGCTCAGGTCGGCCGGACCGATCAGCAGATGATCGACCCCGTCGATGGCTGCAATCTCTTCACAGCAGTCGACAGCGGCAACGGTCTCGATCTGAATTCCGACGAAGGAATTTTCGTTCGACCGGCGACAGAATTCCGGAATGGGCACCAGGCTGAACTCCCCGTCGTGTCCCCAGTTATTGAGTCCTCTTTGACCGCGCGGCGCAAACTTGCTCCATTGAACAAATTCTTCAGCCTGTTCCGGAGAGGAAATCTGCGCAGCCATGACGCCACCGGCACCAGACTCCAGGCAGCGCGTGACAAGTGCATAGTCGGTCGGAGCGAGACGAACGAAACAATCCAGGCCGACAGCGCGACCCGCCCGTGCCGCGGCTTCAATCTGATCGATCGTGAATCCGGAGTGTTCATGGTCGATCCAGAACCCGGAAAACCCTCCCTGCAGGCCATACATTTCAATCTGGTTGGGGTGAAACGAACGGCTGATCGCAAACACGGTCAGTCGCTCCCCTTGAGTCAGACGTGCTTTGATCGATCGAAATGGAACAGCATTCTGGTGCATCAGGTGGTCATTTCTGGTGGTGAGGCGTGAACGAATTCAATGTCAATGTCTGTGAGTTCCGGATTGTGCCTGTGACTAAGATCGGCTGCGGTATTGTTCCCGAAAGCTCTGCTTCGGCGGAGGTGGAAGGTCCCGTTGTCTCCCCCAGGGATTCCATCGATGTGAAAGAATCGCGCGGGGTGTCAAGCGGAGTGCGAATCGAGCGAACTTTCCGGCCAGGCGATAAAGATGTTCATTCCCCAGGACGATCCGCCCAAGTTTCATTCCCACGCTTTTCATCGGAGGCAAAAGGCCCCGCGCGGCAACACGTTGCCGGAACGTATAGAGCTGTTCATGGAGATTGATTTTCACTGGACAGACGTCTGAGCAGGAACCACAGAGCGAACAGGCATAAGGAAGGGAATGGTGCTGTTCGAGATCTCGAGCGGGACTTAGAATCGATCCGATCGGCCCTGAGAGTGTCGCATTATAGCTATATCCGCCGCTGCGACGATACACCGGGCAGGTATTCAGACAGGCCCCGCAACGGATACAGTTCAGCGAACGTCGAAAATCATGATCCCCCAGCAACCGGCTTCGTCCATTGTCGACCAGCACGATATGAAATTCGGAATCCGGAGTCCGCGGGCCGTGGAAGTGGGATGAATAGACAGTGATCGGCTGCCCCGTCGCCGATCGGGCCAGGAGTCTGAGAAACACTCCCAGATCGCGGGCCCGTGGGATCAGTTTCTCGATCCCGACACTTGCAATCTGCAGGCGGGGAAGTGAAACCCCCAGATCGGCGTTTCCCTCGTTGGTGCAGACGACAACTCCACCTGTTTCGGCAATGAGGAAATTCCCTCCGGTCAATCCGGCATCCGCAGTCAGAAAGACATTCCGGAGAGCCGTTCGTGCGGATTCTGTGAGATACTGGGGATCGGTTGCCCCTTTCTCCGTTCCGATTTTCTGATGAAACAACTCTCCGATCTCTTCCCGTTTCAGGTGAATGGCCGGTGCCACAATATGACTCGGAGGTTCCTGTCTCAACTGGACGATCCACTCTCCCAGGTCGGTGTCGACCACCTCAATTCCATGCTTCTCCAGATAGGGATTCAAGTGGCATTCTTCGGTCAGCATCGACTTGCTCTTCGCAAGTTTTCGAACCTGTTTCTTTTGCAGTAATGACAGCACAATCCGATTATGTTCGTCGGCGTCTGCGGCCCAGTGAACGGTCGCCCCGTGTGCTGTCGCCTGCCGTTCGAACTGCAGCAGCAGTTCGTCCAGGTGTGACATCGTATAAAGCTTGAGCTGCGATGCCCGTTCCCGCAGGTCTTCCCATTCCGGCAGTGTCTGGGCCGCCCGATCCCGCTTGGCGCGCAGCATCCAGAGTGTCTGATTATGCCAGCGTGCGCGATCTTCGTCCTTGATAAATTCAGCGGCCAGGCGGGGATGGGATGTCGACAATGACATGAAAGAGACTCATTCTCGCGGGAAAAATCAATCAGAGTGAACGAGAAACGGCGGACTCAACTGCCGTAGAAGTAACGAACCAGTTCCGGCCACTGTGTTTCCCAGAACACCAGCGCACTGAGTCCTAAGTAGAACAGCGAACATCCCAGCACACCCAGTGACTGATACCAGCGGGGACGCAGTTCGACAGGCAGTAAGGTGTGGTTAATCCAGAGAAGCTGTAAGGACGTCGCTCCGATTGCCACGTTGTTCAGGTTGGCGATCACAATCGTCATCAGCTTCGGGGTTCCCCAGATGCTGAAGAGAAACGCACAGAGGACCGACCAGAGAACGTAAAAGCTGAGAATTCCGTAGTAAATGTACTTCACCTGCCCGGGACGAAAGTTGTCTCGCACGTAGCGACTTCCCGTCCAGAGGGCATCCGTCCATCGCCGGCTGAAATCGTCGACAATCGAGAGTTGGCTCGGCAGCATGACCATGATGCCGGTGAACAGTGCCAGCAGCCAGAGAACCTGTGTTGTCGTCGGTGACAGGTTCGGAGCCAGTCGCATTCCATCTGCCGTGATGATGGCCTGAGCCCAGGAGAGTCCCGACTCCTGCAACGCGGAAAACGGAGCAAAGTGGATCGACATCAAAGCGGGAAGTGCCATTCCCATCACGCAACCCGGTGCCCAGAGAAAGACCTGATCCGTGACAATGTAAGTCCACCATCCCCGCCAGCGCCGCAGATTGTCGGCGGTCAGCGGAAAGACCTGACCGATGTGGCTCAATGTGACATGCTTTCCGCCGATCGCACTGGCAATGGCCCCGACGTTCCCCCCCATGCCCCAGCCTTTGTCGCGAACAAAGTTGCTGTACGTGGAATTCGCGAGACCGCCACCACCTGCATACCCGGCAAATGCCGCCAGCACTGCGATATTGGAAAGTGCAACGACCGGCCATGTCCCATGTTCACTGTAATAATGGAAGACATTGACGACCGCTTCCCCCTGGGCACCATCTTCAATCGGAACCGTCCCGAACTTCACGAAGCCTGTGAAAATGCTGACCCAGTCCGCGGCCGGAACGAACAGAACTCCCACTGCCAGGCAAAAGCCTAAGACGATAAAAACCTTCACCGTCATAATCGTCTGCAGCATGTTATAGACTTTGCCACCAATGAGGACCGGGAGCACGACGGCGATCAGGCAGGCATAAGCCAGGCCGGTCACCAGCCAGCGATCTTCCACGGTCGGAGGACGGTCGAGCCACAGTGCCGCAATGATCGCCGCACCATGTGTGGAAAGTCCCGGTATCAGGGCGTTGATATTCAACAGCAGGACGAAGCCCATCCAGAATCCGGGGCCGGGCCATTTCCGCATGAAGCCACTGAGAACCGGTTCCCCGCAGTACAGGGCATACCGCCCGCACTCCATGTTGTAAAACACCTGCAGGATGATGGCGATCGTGGCCACCCACATCAGGCCGCCACCATATTTCGCGGTAATCTCCGGGCCGAACAGCCACTCACCGCCGCCGATCTGGATTCCCATCATGACGATTCCCGGACCGATGAAGCTGGTCCAGTTCCGCCATTGTAATGGCCTGGGCTCCGGGAGATCGCCCATTGTCCAGGGAGGCAGCGCATGGCGCATAGATCGTCTTCCGTATACGAGAAGGGGGCAGAGAGCGTTCCGTCAGCGACGTTCAGTACAAAACCAGGGCACGGGCAGGCACGCCATGTCCATCCTGAATTTTCAGTCCTGCAGAGAGGAAATACGACTCATTGGGGATCTTGTTCAGGTTCTCAAGGAATTCGATGCCAATCATGTTCTGTGTGCCGAGCATCCAGTAGTTCATCAGGGCCTGGCGGGGATCGACTCCTCCCAGGTCAGGAGCGTCACTGCCGATGCAGCGGACGCCCCGTTCTTTCAGCAGGCGAATCGTTTCCGGACCGGGAACCGCCCAGCCTTCGCGTTTTCCCAGCAATGGATCGGCCCAGAGTTCTGTCGATTCTGGTTTCAAATGCGTGTCGATCCAGTCGGTACGGAAGAGGACCACGTCCCCTGATTGAATCGGCCCATGAATCGCTTCGTCGTTGAGGACGACTTGAACCGGAATGACAGGAGATGCCGGCCAGCTGGCCGGTTGAGTCGTCCCGGCCAGTGAGCGGACATCGATCACTCGAACCGGTCCACAGGTCCATTCCAGAGGAATCTGCTCCGCTGTCATGGAACTGGTTCCACGAGGGCCGTATCGCTTCTCGTACTCCTCGAGCCAGCCTCGCACTTCGGGAGAATGTTCCGGCTTCTGATCCGGTTTCGGAAGCGCGTAAGACGGCGGAACCAGATGGGTCCCGGCCATGGAATCGAGCAGATAGGTGGCGTGCCAGTGATCGAGATAGTCGCTATAGAGAAACGGAACTTTCTGATAGATCTGCCGATGCTGCCCTGTTCCGACTCCGGGATTTGTCAGCTGCAGTTCAGGATCCAGCGTCGGAGTCAGATCGATTGCCTGTTTCTTTTTGACAGCGTCAATCAACTTTCCAGGGAGGTCACCTCCCACAATCGAGAAGACACGGCTCGCGCTGTACGGTTCTCCTTTTTGCTTCGGAGCGAGAAGACAATAGAAGGCTCCCGTGGGGGGAAGCTCCTGCAGATTCGTCGCACTCTCCGTCCAGATCATGCCGTACTTCAGACCGGCGTAGTGTGTCGGTTCGGCCAGATCAGGAAGCGGCCCCATGCTGGCGCTGTCGGTTCCTAATGTCAGAACTCCTTTTTTTCCCAGATAATCCATGCAGTCTGGATCGGGATCCGGAAATCCGGGAGCTTTCCTGTCAAGGATGTCGGCGATAAAGCGGCTCCCTTCTGGAAAAGGGCGATAATACTTGTCGGAATAGTCACTCCGAAACAGGACCACGTCCCCGAATCGAACCGGGCGATGATCGGCTTCGAACCGGCGGACATGATCCGCAGTCACCAGCGGACTGACTCCGTTGGGAGCCTGATCGAGCAGCGACCGCACATCCACGACGCACGCTTCTCCACCAAACTGCCAGGGTTCGATCCGGTCGGTGTAGGCGAGACCAAACGGCCCGGACTTCTCACGATTCAATTCTGGTCGGGCGACCGAATGCGGCGGCACATCCAGCTGCGTTCCCGTGTTTCCATCCAGCAACAGCACATCGATATTGTAGGCGGAATCCGGTCCGATCTGCCGTTCATGAGTGAGTTGAAAGCGGGGAAACGGAAACGTGGGCCAGTTGTTCGGGAACCCTTTGGCAATCAGCAGGGAGTGATCGACAAACCGGGTTGGCGTCCGAGGCTCCGGAGCCTCTCCCCGAACGGCGGTCTGTTGAGCCAGCCAGACCATCACCGCCACACACATGGCCAGCCGTATTGAAGTCCAGATCGGCTTCTGCATTGGATTCATCCCATTAGAGCATGGAGTTCACACCATTGTGCTGTTGCGACAACGCACTGAACGAACAACGAACACAGCACTGATTTGTGGAATGATTCAGCGGGTTGCTTCTTCCACCACCGGATTCGTCAACACGCCGATCCGTTCGATCTCAATGGAAATCTCGTCGCCCGGCTTCAGAAATACCGGGGGTTTTCGGGCCGCGCCGATGCCGTGAGGGGTTCCCGTCAAAATCACGGTGCCGGGCAGCAGTCGGGTGCTGCCGCTGAGAAACTCGATCAGCCGGGGAACATCGAAGATCATGTCCTCTGTGTTCCAGTCCTGCATCGTCTCACCATTCAGCACGGTCTTGATCTGCAGGCTGTTCGGATTCGTGATTTCATCGGCTGTCACCAGGCAGGGCCCCAGCGGACAGAACGTCGCGAACATTTTGCCGCGACACCATTGTCCCCCACCCCATTTGAGCTGCCAGTCACGGGCGCTGACATCATTCACGCACGTGTACCCCAGGACGTAAGACAGAGCGTCTTCCCGGGAGACGTTGTGACAGGTCCGCCCGATGACCACTGCCAGCTCGCACTCGAAGTCGACTGCGTCACTTCTCAGCTGTCGCGGAAGAACGATCGGGTCACCCGGGTGCTGCAGTGAGCCGCTGTTCTTCATGAAAACGACAGGGAACTCCGGAATCGGCATGTTCCCCTCTTCCGCATGTTTCCGATAGTTCAGCCCGATGCAGATGATGTCGCGAGGCTCAAGTGGAGACAGCAACCTGGACACCGTGTCGATGACACCGGTGTCGCGGAGTTCCCCGTAGAGGTCTCCTTCGAGACGAATGACAGAGCCGTCATTCTGCAGATGCCCCCAGGAAGTGGTTCCCTGTGGATTCTGGTATCGCACAATTTTCATGAAAAAATCCGTTCGAGATGGTTTGAATGTGAAGCAGGCGGCCGTCAGATCTGCCGGGCGTGAGGAACTCCGTTGACGACGTTCGGCAACGGTTCTCCTTTCAGCGCTTTGACGACGAGTCGCGCCGCGGTTTCCCGCAGCTTACGGACTGCCGGAGCACTGATCGAAGCAAGATGGGACGCGACGGTGACGTTCGACATGGAGAGCAATGGGTGATCGGAAGGCAGCGGTTCTGTTTCAAAGACATCGAGCGCGGCGGCGGCGATGTGACCACTCTGCAGGCCGGCGACCAGCGCGTCCGATTCGATCAGATTCCCGCGAGACAGATTGACGAGAATCGCCCCCCGTTTGAGAGATTGGATGGACTCACGGTTGATCATCCCGCGCGTCTGCGCAGTTGACGGGCAGTGAAGAGTGACCAGATCACTTGTCTTCAGGAGATCATTCAGCGATACCGGCTGTGCTCCTGCCTGCAGGATCTCTGCCTGTCTGGCCACTGGATCGAACACCAGAATCCGTGGTTTGAAGGGAACCAGTCGGGCAACCACTTCGCGTCCAATGCGTCCGAATCCCACGACACCGACCGTGAGGTCCCGCAGAGCCTTCATCTGATCCGCTGAAGTAGCTGCTCCCCAGGTTCCGTTCTTCAGGATCTGGTCGTTGGGAACGACTTGTCGGGTCGCCGCCAGAATGAATGCCAGAGTGTGGTCGGCCACTTCATCGATGCAATAGTCCGGGATATTACAGACCGGAATTCCCCGCTTCTGAGCGGCATCCAGATCGACATTATCCACTCCAATACCATAGCGGACAATCACTCGTGCCCGGTCCATCCGGTTGATCACATCGGCATTGACCGTCGCGAACTGGGTGATCACCGCATCCGATCGACTCACAACATCGGCGAGGACCAATGGATCACGGTTCTCCTTCCAGGCGGAGATTTCCCATCCCAGCGGCTCAATGATTGCCCTCTCGTAATCCAAATCACTGAATGTATAGTCAGTTACGGCGATATCCATAGTGTTTCCAGATGAGTCGTGAGGAAGAACAAATTTGATGTGACTTGTGTGAGTTCATCAATTTATCAGACAAACAGAGTTGACGAAATCAGTTTATCAGACAATAATCAAATCTACCCATCTGCATCATTGAATGCAACCGGATGAAAGCACGAAAATGTTGAAAGCCGTCGGACGAACCAAGCTCAGAGACGCTGTTGCCAAACAGCTGAAGCAATACATCCTGGCCTCCGACATGAGACCAGGAGATCGGCTCCCGACCGAAACGGAGTTGGCCTCGATTTTTGGTGTCAGTCGCCTGAGCCTGCGTGAAGCGACGAAGTCTCTTGAGTATCTCGGAATCGTTGAAGCCAAGCCGGGACGTGGACTCTCTGTCGGCACCGTGAACATGGATCACGTGGCAGAATGTGTCGGGTTTCATCCGGCACTGCAGGCCGCTCCGCCGCAGGAACTGATCGGCACCCGAATCGTGATTGAAACCGGAGTGCTTCCGTATGTCTGCGAAGCGATGCGCCGCAATCCGGAAATCTACGAACGGCTCAATGAAATCAACTCCCGTTTACGGGGAGCAACCGAACTGCAGCAGTTCATTGCGATCGATATCGAGTTTCACCGGGAACTGGTTTTGTCGAGTGGGCTCTCTCCCCTGATTCCGTTCTCGGACATTCTCTCCATTTTCTTTCAGCGGTTCCGTGAAAGTGTTCAGCATGCCGAATGGGATCGTGGAACCAGGCACCACCAGATGATCATCGACGCACTGCGTGACGGTGATACGTCGCTGGCTTCGACCTTGTTGCGGGAGCACATTGGGTTTCATCAAGTGTCGTCGAAGGTGGAATCATGATTTCCTGTTCACAGACAGTGAGTTGCAGGCCAGCAGGGGATCGTCGCGCGATGGTCAGGAGTCTGTTCTGCCTTTTTGTGGCCTTCACCGGATCTGTTGCCGGCCTGGGTTTCCGTTCTGCCGTGGCGGCGGACGTTCTGCCGGCTCATCGGAAGCTGGCGGATCAATTCCAGTCGGAAATCCGTCCGTTGCTCGTCCGGTTGTGTGAAGAGTGCCATTCGGCTGACGTGGCCGAGGCGGAGATCAATCTGCAGGCGTTTTCCACCTTCCAGGAGGTGCAGAAGGGGGCCAAAACCTGGCAGAAAATTTCCGAAATGGTTCGCAGCGGGCAGATGCCACCGGCGGATTCGACTCGCCCCACCGAACAGGAACGGCAGCAGATTGAAGCCTGGATTCACGGTTTCCTCCGGGAAGAAGCTCTGCGTCGCAAAGGGGATCCCGGGCAGGTCCTGCTGCGGCGGCTCACCAATGCTGAATACACTTACACCTTGCGCGATTTGACCGGATTGGTCGATCTGAATCCTGCTGAAGAGTTTCCAGTGGATGGTGCGGCCGGTGAGGGATTTTCGAATACCGGTGCGGCGCTCGTCATGTCTCCCGCTTTACTGACGAAGTATCTCGATGCGGCCAAGCGGGTCGGTGAGCATGTCGTCCTTCTCCCTGATGGTTTTCGATTTTCAGAATTCACCACCCGTCGGGATCAGACAAACGAACTCCTCGGGAGAATCCGGCAGTTCTACGCCCGGTTCGTCGGATCCGGTCAAGGGGAAAAGGTGAATCTGCAGGGAATCGTGTTCGAAACGAATGGCGGAGGACGGCTGCCAGTTGAAAAGTACCTGTTGGCGACCCTCCTCGAGCGGGATGCACTTCAAAACGGCACGTTGACGATCCGGCAACTCGCTGAACGTGAAGGACTGTCACCGAAGTACCTCCAGACCCTGTGGGATGCGCTGCATCAGGAGAATTCGACGTTTTTGATCCGCCAACTGGCGGATCAATGGAAGTCGGCGACGGCGGACCAGCTTCCACAAATGGTAGGGGGGATCTCGGCCTGGCAGAAGGTTGCCTGGAAGTTCTCGACCGTCGGGCATATCGGTAAAGTCGGCGGCCCGGTCCGCTGGATGGAACCGGTTTCCCTCGACGTCATTCAGGCGAGTTATCCCAGTCCCCCTCCGGAGTCGATTCGCGACCAGCCCGAGGCCGTTCAGCAGGCCATCGATGATTTTCGTCAGCTCTTTCCGCCGGCATTGTGCTACACCCAGATTGTCCCGGTCGATGAAGTGGTGACGTACATTCTCTACTTCCGTGAAGATGATCATCTTTCTCGGCTCATGCTTGATGAACGGCAGCAGCAGGAACTCGATCGACTCTGGGAAGAGCTTCGATATGTCAGCCGTGAAGCACTGGTTCAGGTCGACGTTTATCTCCAGCTGATGGAGTATCTGTCTCAGGATGCTGATCCCAGCCTCTTCGAGCCTCTGCGGAAGCCGGTTCACGAGCGTGCGGAGGCCTTTCAGGTGGAACTGCGTGAGGCGGAACCACATCACCTCCGGCAGCTTCTCGACTTTGCAGCCAGTGCCTATCGCAGGCCGCTGCTCGACAAAGAACAGGACAACCTGCACGCCCTCTATCAGAAGCAGCGGTCAGAAGGATTGTCACATGAGGAAGCATTCGGTTCCACGTTTGCCCGGATTCTGATCGCTCCCGAGTTTTTGTATCGACTGGAACAGCCCGGCCCCGGTCAGCAGCCCACTCTGATTTCCAACCGGGAACTGATCAACAGACTGAGTTATTTTCTGTGGTCTTCGCTGCCGGATCAGGAGCTTCATCAGCTCGCTGAGAGTGGCCAGATCCGCGACCCTGACATTCTTCGTCAGCAGATCCGTCGAATGCTCAAAGATGAACGCATTCGCCGGCTGGCAACCGAGTTCGCCTGTCAGTGGACCCAGATCTATGACTTCGATCAACTCGACGAGAAGAGTGAAGAGCACTTCCCCACGTTTGTCGGGTTACGGGGAGAGATGTATGAAGAATCGATTCGGTTCTTTCAGGATTTCTTCCGGGAAAATCGATCTGTCGCTGATCTTCTCGATGCCGATTTCACTTATCTGAATGGCCCGCTTGCAGAGCATTACCAGATTCCCGGCGTCACGGGCGAGAACTGGCGGCGGGTTGACGGAATCAAATCGTACGGACGAGGCGGAATTCTTGGTCAGGCGTCGATGCTCTCGAAGCATTCCGGAGCGTCCCGGACCAGTCCGACATTGCGGGGAACCTGGATCAGTGACGTGCTTCTCGGGGAAAAACTTCCGAAACCCCCAAAGGATGTCCCACTGCTCCCGGAGGATCCGGACGCGTTTGTCGGGCTCACTGTTCGTCAACTTGTCGAAAAGCATGCCAACGATCCGCGCTGTGCCGTCTGCCACGTCAAAGTGGATCCGATGGGATTCGCACTGGAAGCCTTCGATTCCATTGGCCGGCTCCGGGAACGGGACCACGGTGACCTGGCGTTCAACCTTTCGGTGACAGCGCCGGAAGGAACGGAGTTCAGCGGAATGGAAGGGCTGCGGGATTACCTGCTGACGATCCGACGCGAGCCGTTTCTCAGACAGTTTTCCAGAAAGCTCCTGGGTTATGCCGTGGGGCGGTCCGCCGATCTGTCGGACGAATTTCTTCTGGATGACATGCAGGCAGCGGCCTCGACACCTGACGGCCGTATTGAAGACCTGATTGAAATGATTGTCCTGAGTCCGCAGTTTCAGCAGATTCGAGGACGTGATTTCTCAGACGACGAGTGATTCGTACCCACAGGTTCCACAACAGGCAACGCTCATTCAGGAGGGGATATCATGTTGAACCACCGGTTTTCGAGACGAACAATGCTTCGGGGACTCGGAGTGACAATGGCACTCCCCTGGATGGAATCATTGACCGTCTGGGGTGATGTCCAGACTCCGCGGAATCCGGCGAGCGACGCTCCGATTCGAATGGCTGTACTGTTTTCCGGAAATGGATTTCACAGCCGGGAATGGTGGGCTCGACAGGAACAGCCCGGTGGACCGATCGAACTGGGAAAGGTCCTGGCCCCCCTGGAAGACCTGCGCGATCGGATGCTGTTCATTCAGGGACTCTATAACGAAGAAGCCCTGAAAGGAAACATCCATAGTTCGCAAACCGGGAACCTGCTGTCCGGGGCCCCCCTGGCGTCCGGGGGAGAGATTCGCTCCGGAACGAGTGTCGACCAGTTGATCGCACAGACCTATGGCCGATCAACCAAAGTGCCGAGCCTGGTTCTGGGGTGTGAGAAATCGAATCCCTCGGTCCACAAAAACTATTCGATGCTCTACAGCTCTCACATTTCGTGGAGCTCTCCGACAACCCCCACACCGCTGGAACTCTACCCGGCACTCGCCTTCGATCGTCTCTTCAAGGATGGAGCCCAGAAAGGAGACCAGAGCGTTCTGGATGCGGTTCTGGAAGAGGCCGGAGATCTTCGACGGAGCATCAGCGCACTGGATCGGCGGAAACTCGATGAGTACCTGGACTCTGTCCGGGATGTGGAATCACGGATCGAACAAGCGGGGCGTCAGGGGGAACTGCAAGGCTGGCGCCCGACATTGGACAAGCCGAATCTCCCACGACCGGCCGACGGAATTCCGCAGAACATCGCCGATCACATGCGTCTGATGTGCGACATTCTCGTCCTCGGTTTCCAGACGGACACAACACGTGTCTGCACACTGAAATTGAACAATGACCACTCTTCGCTGCGGTTCCCGCACCTGGATGTGGGGTACATGATTCACCATCTGCTGTCACACTCCGACAGTGCTGACTGGTTAAAGGTGAACCAGTTCTTCATCGAACAATTCGCCTATATCGCCCGTAAGCTCGATGGGATTCAGGAAGGGGAACGGACCGCTCTGGATCACTCGATGCTGCTGTTCTGCTCCAGCATGCTGAACGGCAATCATGAAGCCTCCCAGCTGCCAGTCGTGATGCTGGGGAATGCCGGCGGCCAGATTCAAACCGGAAGAGTGCTGGATTATCGGGATCAACCGGAACGTCAGATGTGCCGTTTGTATCTGTCGATGATGCAGAAAATGGGCATTCAGGTCACTCAGTTTGGAGATGCCAGCCGCCCGCTGGCAGAAGTTTAACGCGATGGGTCAAAGTGACGAGTCGCCACAATCTCTTGTGAAAGCACTCACGATTCGCTCTTGAATCCGGGGGATTGACCAGACGTGCCATCTCGTAGTTCGCCTGGTCACCCCATTCATCCTGTTTCGGAAATTTCAGCTGAAAATCTTTGCTGATCTTGATCGTTCGATCTTCACCTTCTCAGTTCACGGAGAGTTTTATGTCCAGATTGTCGCGTCGTCAGAGAAATTTCGGTTTTACATTAATTGAGCTGCTCGTTGTCATCGCCATTATCGCAATTCTGATCGCCCTGCTGCTCCCGGCCGTGCAGCAGGCACGCGAAGCCGCCCGGCGGTCGCAGTGCAAAAACAACCTGCGCCAGCATGGTCTTGCGTTACATAACTACCACGACACCGTGGGCAGCTTTCCCCCGGGATGCATCGAACCCCCTCAATGGGTTTACATGTTGCACTTTCTGTTGCCCTACATCGAACAAGGACCAATGTATCAGGCTCTCGCTGCTGACTGGGGAAGACCGGCGCTTTACGCGGGAGGCACCTGGCCAGCTGCAGCAAGCAATGCAATTCCTGCCTGGCAGTGTCCGTCAGACGGCATGGGGGGAGCGATGAAGTCGATTGACTCTGGAAACTTCATGCTTCCCAGCACGAATTACATGGGAATTGTCGATGGTCTCAGCGACTCGGAAACGCTTCGGTGGGTCACCCACCGAAGAGATGCCACCTTCGGATATAACCGCTGTTCAAAAATTCGTGACATGTTGGATGGAACCAGCAATGTCATGGTGATGGCGGAGTATCTGACGGGAACGAAAACGGACTGGCGGGGCTGGCCGTACACCCGACGGGCCGCCTCACAGTTCCTGCATGTCACGAACACCCCCAACAGCTCCGTGCCAGATAACATTCTGCAGTACCATGGTGGTTGCGGAGCGAATGTTGCCAACCCGGCGAACAACATCCCGGACATGAATCTTCCCTGCGTGGCTGATCCGAATGAGGGGAATAACTTTTCCTCACCGCGAAGCCGACACACCGGCGGCGTTCACATCCTGATGGGAGACGGCGCGGTGCGGTTTGCAAGCAATAACATCAACCTCGACACGTGGCAGAATCTGGCCTGGGTCGCCGACGGCAAGGTCATCGGCGAATTCTAGTGGAGCTTCAAACCTGTCAGAACAGAGTGGTCACACCACTAGAAGTCTGTTCTGAATTTCTCCCTCTCCCCTGAGGGGAGAGGGTCGGGGTGAGGGGTTCGACCGGTGAACGGTGTTTGGTTTGCACTGGCAACATTCGCTCCCCTCATCCGGCCTTGCGGCCACCTTCTCCCCTCAGGGGGAGAAGGGTTTGAGTGATCGATTTTCGGGACAGGCGACTCGAAGCGCTTTCTCAACGGTGTTGCCGCGCCGCGAGCCATGATTCATGAAATCTGGACGCGGTGTGTGTGAATTGTGGGTTGCTTTATTCTCGCGACTGTCATGGCAGTCAATGGTCGCGCAATGCTGAACTGCAGAACTCAAATCAACAACCAGACTGTTAACGGAGTCAGGTGAGGCATGTTTATTGGACATCAATTCGTCGCGAGTCGTCATCACGTACGGCAGTTCCTGTTCGGGGCAGGCCTGTGCATGGTTCTGGGATGCGGGGGTGGAAATGACAATCGGGCATTGGTCACCGGGAAAGTGCTGTTAGATGGTGTTCCCGTAAAGCAAGGGGTCATCACGTTCATTGCGGAAAATGGTCCCACCGCGGGCGCCATGATTTCTGAAGGAACATACTCCACTGTCGTCGGGAATGGCCCGATGGTCGGAAAGAATCGAGTCCGCATTTCGTCTCCGCAGTCAACCGGCAAGAAAATCCCGGTCGGTTCTCCTGCTCCGGAAGGGACAATGGTCGAAGAGACGAAGGAAGCCATCCCGACGAAATACAACACGTCGACGACTTTGCTGGTGGATGTCGTTCCGGGGCGCAATCAGCATGATTTTGATCTGAAGCCTTGACGTGACGGGCTCGGTCAGGAACGCACACAGAACCGTTCCTGGACCGGAAAACGAGATCCGCCGCATCGAGTGGAGGAGTCGGTCTTACGGCAAAACCGGTTCTCCACTGTTTTCAGGATTTGATGACGAGTTGAATTCGGAGTCGTGTTATGGCGGGCATCATCAGGATTTTCACGCGATGTTATCTCTTTCTGGGGGGAATGGTTGTCGTTCTTCCGATTTCGGGAGCGGAGCCTGCATCGGCTGAGATGCTGGCACTATTCGAAAACGAAATCCGCCCGTTACTGCTGAATCACTGCATTGAGTGCCATAGTCCGAAGAAGTCGGAGTCGGGTTTACGGCTGGATGACATCGTTCAGGTGCGGCGCGGGGGGGATTCTGGCCCGGTCATTGATCGGGATGACTTCAACAGCAGCCTGATCCTGAAAGCGATCCGCCATGAGGACGGCTACGAAATGCCTCCCGGGAAGAAGTTGACGGATCCGGAAATCCTCGCGATGACAAAGTGGATTCAGGCGGGGGCTCCCTGGCCGGAAGGGGTGAAACTGGCTGAAGACGGAAAAGGGATGCGGAGCGGAGACATCACGGACGAAGAGCGAAATTTCTGGTCGTTTCGCCCGATCCAGCATCCGGAGATTCCCGGCAACGCGGTCGCGCATCCCCACCCGATCGATCGATTCCTGTCGATTCCTCTGGAAGCCCATCAACTGTCCATGCGGCCTCAGGCGGAGAAGCGGGAACTGCTGCGTCGGGCCACGTTTGATCTGACAGGACTGCCGCCAACGCCGGAGGAGATGAGTGACTTCCTGCAGGACGAGTCTCCTCAGGCTTTTGAACAGGTGATCGAGCGACTTCTGAGTTCCTCCGCTTATGGCGAACGCTGGGGACGGCACTGGCTCGATATCGTCCGGTACGCGGATACCGCAGGGGAAACGGCGGATTATCCCAGCCCGCTGGCGTTTCACTACCGCAACTGGGTGATTCAATCCATCAATCGTGATCTCCCTTACGATGAGTTTATCAGGCAGCAGATTGCCGGGGATTTGATTGCCCAGAATCGGATTTCCGCCGGGAATGCGGATCTCACTGCAGAGCAGTTGAGTGCGTATCGTGATCTGGTCACCGCCACCGGCTTTGTGGCGATCTCCCGCCGATTCGGATTCGACAGTCAGAATTATCAACACCTGACGATTCAGGACACGCTCGACACGGTGGGGCAATCGGTTCTTGGACTCACCATCGGGTGTGCCCGATGTCATGATCATAAATTCGATCCGGTGACGATGGCTGACTATTATGCCTGGTTCGGAATTTTCGACAGCACGAAGTACGCCTTCCCCGGATCCGAAGAACGTAAGCGTCCTTCCGATCTGGTCCTGGCACTTCCGCCTGATCCGAATCACCTTCCAGACCCGCAACGTCAGCAGCAACTCGCCGCGATCGTCGCACAGATCGAAGCACTTGAGAAAGCGGCCGAAACTCCAACCGAGAACATTGAAAGTCAGCAGGCGGAACGTCAAAAACTGATCACGGAAAGGGACCGCCTGCAGAACATGGTGCCTGCGGAAGTGTTGTACGCGGTCATCGACTCAGAATCTCCCCATGATTCCGCCATTCAACTGCGTGGAGAACCGGAGCGGCCGGGAAAAGTGGTTCCGCGACGGAACCTCGACATTCTGGGAGCCGATGCTCTTTCACAACCCGCTTCCAGCGGCCGCGAGGAACTCGCCCGGTGGCTGACGGATGACAAGAACCCGTTGACATCCCGTGTGATGGTCAACCGGATCTGGCAGTATCACTTCGGACGCGGGCTGGTGCGGACAGAAAACGATTTCGGGACCCGTGGTGAACGTCCGACTCACCCGGAACTTCTCGATTGGCTGGCCAGTCGGTTCCTTGAATCCGGATGGTCACTCAAAGCGATGCATCGTCTGATCATGACATCGTCGGCCTATCAGCAGTCCAGCGACCTGGATGACGTCGCGATGCAGGTTGACCCGGATTCCAGATGGCTTTGGAGATTTCCCCCGCGCCGACTGAGTGCTGAAGAAATTCGTGATGCCATGCTCTCGGTCAGTGGACTGATGGATCGCACTCCGGGAGGGGCTCATCCGTTTCCACCTGTCGAGACATGGAACTTCAGTCAGCATGACCCGTTCTATGCAGTCTATCACCATCATCAACGGAGTGTGTATCTCATGCAGCAGCGACTCCGCCAGCACCCGTTTCTCGGGCTGTTCGACGGTGCCGACCCGAATGCCAGTACCGCTCATCGTCAGCTGACGACAGTACCAACTCAGGCGTTGTATCTGATGAACAATGACTTCGTTCATGAATGTTCACGGGCGTTGACACAACGTCTGCATGCGTTCAATGGAGAGGATGACGCGAGAATCGGTCTGGCCTATCGATTGACGCTGGGACGGGATCCGACAGCGGAAGAGATCACAGACACCCGACACTTCCTGGAAAGCTATTCCTCCACTCTGACGTCAGGAACTGATGACGAGAAGCGAACCCGTTCGTGGGATGCGTTCGGACGGACGCTGCTGGTTCAGAATGAATTTTTATATGTCAGGTAGTTCGACTGAGAGTATTTCTATTAATGATCTGGCACGCGGGCACCAGCGTTTTGATTGATAAAACGCGCACTGCGCGGCCACGTGATCGACCGAACAGGTTTCAAGGCACTGCACATGGAACGGAACTTCGACAGAAATCATCCTCTCGCCGGTTCGCGTCGACAATTTCTGCAATCTGCGACGGGGGGACTGGGAGCGTTAGCACTGGGATCCTTGCTGGCAGAAGACCATCGCGCGGCGCTCGCGGCCGATGGAACGGCGAAAGCGGATTCCGGAAATCCCCTTCTCCCGAGAATGCCGCATTTCCCCGCCAAAGCCAAAAACGTCATCTTTCTTTACATGACCGGCGGCGTGTCTCATGTCGATTCCTTTGATCCCAAGCCCCAGTTGTTCGAGGCACACAACAAGACGGTGAGTGTCGACAACTTTCAGGGAAAACGTGGAGACTTCTCCATGTACCTGAAACGGCCGAACTGGGAGTTTCGTCCAGGCGGTCAGAGCGGGATTGAAGTCAGTGATCTGTTTCCGCACATGCGGGACATTGTGGATGACCTGTGTGTCATTCGTTCGATGTCGACCGATCACACGAATCACTACGAGAGTGCGTTGGGAATTCACTGCGGTTCGTGGACGTTCGCCCGACCGAGTCTCGGCTCATGGGTCAGTTATGGCCTGGGAACCGAGAATCAGAATCTTCCGTCTTTTATTGTGATTGCCCCGCAGCTGCCGTATGCCGGCAATCAAGTCTGGGCAAGTGATTTTCTGCCGGGATCCCATCAGGGAACTCACGTCATTCCGGGAGACCATCCGTTTCCAAACATTCAACCGCAGGTCGACAGGATGGACCTGCAGTCCCTGGAACTGGATCTGCTCAAACGGGCAAATCAACGCTATCAGGCCGACGCGTCTGAGCAGGCACTGGATGCACGCATTCGCTCGTTCGAGACCGCGTTCGGGATGCAGCAGGAAGTCCCGAAAGTGATGGACCTGTCACAGGAAACGGAAGAGACGTTGTCGATGTATGGCCTCGCTCCGGGCCAGAACACAGGATTCGGGTGGCAGTGTCTCGTCGCGCGACGCCTGATTGAACACGGTGTGCGGTTTGTTGAATTGATCGACAGCGGATCTTCCGCCGCGAGCAACTGGGATGCGCATGGAGACATCAATACTCATCTTCCACTTGCACGAAACATTGACCAGCCGATTGCCGCGTTGATCCGGGATCTGAAACGCCGCGGGCTTCTGGACGACACACTCGTCGTCTGGACCACGGAGTTCGGGAGAACGCCGTACAACAGTGCCGCAGGGGCTGCCGGGCGGGAACACCATCACCAGGTCTTTTCTTCCTGGCTGGCCGGGGCCGGTGTCAAACCGGGAATGGTCCACGGGAGTTCGGATGACTATGGAATTGCGGTCGCTGAAAACCGGGTCCACGTGCATGACTTTCATGCCACGATTCTGCACCTGCTTGGTTTGAATCATGAACAACTGACGTTCCGTCATGCCGGTCGCGATTACCGTCTGACGGATGTTCACGGAAATGTCGTCCGGGAGATCCTGACATGAGTGAAACTGCGAACAATCTGTTTGATCTGACCGGTCGGGTTGCCGTCGTGTCGGGCGCCGCCAGTGGTCTGGGACGGGCAACCGCACTGGCGCTGTCAGCGCACGGAGCGGCCTGCCTCCTTGCAGATTTGAATGAAGATGGGCTGGCGCGGACCGCTCATGAGATCCGCACTGCGGGAGGGACTGCCGTCACGGCGACCTGCAATGTCTCGCAAGGAGAACAGATTCAAACTCTGTTCGATCGGCTTGATCAGGAATTTGGCAGAATCGACTTTCTGGCGAACATCGCCGGAGAAGCGGTTCTGTCTCCCCCGGAATTGATGTCGCTCGAACAACTTCAGTCTGTCTTTCAGAACATCGTGTTCGGGCGGTTTCTGATGTGTCAGCAGGCGGGGCGCCGGATGCTGGCAGCGGGAAGCGGAAGCATCGTCAACATCGGTTCACTGGCCAGTCTGAGTGCCTTGGGACGGGGACATATCGCCTACAGCATGGCCATGGGCGCGGTCGTTCAGATGACTCGGGAACTCAGCACGGAATGGTCCGGACGGGGCATTCGAGTGAATGCGATTCTCCCGGCCCAGGTCAGAAACCCGGGGCTGGAGAAACGGATGGCCGGTGACCCTGCGCTGGAAGGGCAATGGCTCAGCGGCATTCCCAGGGGGCGACTCGGTCTTCCGGAAGATATTCGTGGATTAATGGTGTTACTCGCATCCGACGCTTCTGACTGGATCACGGGGGCGATCATCCCCATGGATGGCGGCAACCTTGCGATGAACGCAGGGGGAACGATGGGAAGGCACAACTCATGATTGACAGACAGATGAACTTTGAACAAAACGGCGTCGCGACTGCAAACGGTAAAGCTCTCAGCAAAGAAACGCTGCTGCGGCTCTATCGAACGATGCGAGTGATCCGGTTGACGGAAGAAGAGCTGGCCCGAAGTCACCAGCAGGGACTGATTCACGGGGCCTGCCATACCTATGTCGGGCAGGAAGCAATTGCCACCGGGGTGTGTGATCATCTGGCGGCCGAAGATCCGGTCTTCAGTACACATCGCGGCCATGGGCATGCGCTCGCCAAGGGGATGGACCCGGAATCTCTGATTGCGGAACTGTTCGGACGAATGACCGGCTGTTCCCGCGGTCGCGGAGGGAGTATGCACCTGTTCTCCCCGGAGATCGGAATGATGGGAACCAGCGGCATCGTCGGCCCCTGTATTCTGCAGGCCTGCGGCGGTGGATACAGTTCGAAGTTGCTGCAGACAGGAACGGTTTCCGTCGCCTTTTTTGGAGACGGCGCTTCGAACAACGGCGCATTTCATGAAGGACTCAACATGGCCAGCATCTGGCGATTGCCGGTGCTGTTCATCTGTGAGAACAACCAGTACGCCACCGAGGTTCCGTTTTCCTATGCGTCCGGAAGCGTCACGGTTGCCGAACGTGCCAGCGCGTACGGAATTCCCGGAGTGGAAGTGGACGGCAATGATGTGTCGCAGGTCTATCAAGCGGCCGCCGAAGCGATTTCCCGGGCACGGCGCGGGCTGGGCCCGACGCTGATCGAATGCCGGACCTATCGGACTCGTGCGCATGCCGAAGGAATCGGTGATTTCACCTACCGGACCCGGGAAGAAGTGGAGAAATGGAAAACTCGTTGCCCGTTGCAGGTGTGCCGGTCACAACTGATGACGGAATTCGATGTGGATCCGGAAGAGCTCGACCAGATCGACACAGAGGTCGTAGAACAGGTGTCTCAAGCCCGTCAGCGCGCTCAACTGGCTCCTGTCCCGGATGCGAGTGAGTCGTCGACTCACATTTATGCGGTCCCCCGCCAGATCAACGCTCCTGCACCGGGGGGAGCGGAGAAGAAGATGTCGTTTATCCAGGCGACACTCGACGCTCTGTCGATCGCCATGACGGAAGACTCCCGCATTTTCGTCATGGGAGAAGGAATCGGAAAACGGGGAGGGAACTTCAAAACCACCGATGGGCTCTTTGACCGCTTCGGTCAGGCCCGACTGTGCGACACACCGATCTGTGAACGAGGATTCGTCGGACTCGCCTGCGGGGCGGCGATGACCGGTTCCCGGCCGGTCATTGATTTTATGTTCGCCGACTTCCTGCTGGATTCCGTGGGAGAGGTCGTCAACCAGATTGCCAAGATGCAGTACATGTCCAGTGGCCGGTTGCAGATGCCGGTTGTGCTGAGGGGGTGCATCGGCATCGGTCATTCGGCCGCGACACATCACTCCGGAAGCTACTACGGCATGTATGCGCAGGTTCCCGGTCTGAAAGTGGTCGTTCCGTCGAATGCCAGGGACGCGAAAGGATTGTTCCTGCATGCACTCCGCGGCAACGATCCCGTTCTGTTTCTCGAACATCGGGAAATTCTTCAGGCGAAATGTCTGGTTCCTGAAGGAGATTTTGAACTGGAATTCGGGCGTGCGGAGGTCGTGCGTCAAGGGCGTGACATCACGGTGGTCGCCCTGGCCCGCATGCTGCAGCTGACCCTTTCCGTCTGTGATGAACTCGAGCGGGAAGGGATTTCCGTGGAATTGATCGACCCGCGGACGGTGCAACCGCTGGATGTCGAAACAATTCTGGCGTCCGTCTCCAAAACGGGACGATTGCTGATCGTCGACGAGCCACCGGCGAGTTGCGGGTTTGCCGCCGAGATTGCCGCGAGGATTTCCGATACGGGGTTCAACGATCTCGACGCACCGATCCGTCGCCTGACCGGAAGCTTCACACCGACGCCGTACAGTCCGGTTCTTGAGGCCACGGTGATCCCCAACGCCAAAGACATTCTTCACGCCATCCGATCACTGATTCAGGAATAACGATTCCGTATCGCGTCGCATTGCCTGGAGTTGGTCTCGGATTGAAACCGTGGACTTCCAGACCATTTTTCAACTGTCTCCCTTGTTCGAAAGTGATCAGTAACCAATGGCCTTTGAAGTGGTGATCCCTCGTCTGGGATGGTCAATGGAAGAGGGAGTGTTCGTCGACTGGCTGAAGAAGCCTGGCGAGTTTGTTCGTCGCGGCGAACCACTGTTTGAACTGGAAGGGGAAAAGGCCATTCAGGAAGTGGAGGCCGTTGATGAAGGAATTCTTCATCTGCCGCCGGATGCTCCTGCTCCCGGGACAACACTTCCGGTTGGAGCCGTGCTGGGTTACCTGCTTGCGGAAGGGGAATCATCCCCCGCCGCTGAAACCGCACCCCCTTCCGGGACCAACGAGCCACTGCCCCCTGTCATTCCTCCGGCAGCGAGTCCGGCAGCCAGGCGAATCGCGCGCCAGCTCCACGTTCCGCTGGAACAGGTGAAAGGCTCGGGACCGGGAGGACGAGTTCAGATCAAAGATATTGAACAGGCGGCCCGGCACCGTTCTCCCAGTGAACCGGTTGCTCTCCCCGCTGTTCCCAGGCCAGTGGAAAAGGGGACTCCTTCAACAGTCGCCAGCCCGCGCGCCCGCCGCGTGGCTCAAGAACTGCAGGTCGACTGGAGAACTCTCACCGGTTCCGGAGCCGGCGGCCGAGTCCGTGAAGCCGACGTCCGTCAGGCCGCAGCTCAGGGAACTGGAGCACAACCCGTTGCGCCGGTTGCCGTCCGTGGCGCAGTTGCTTCGGTCTCGACAACTGCGAGCCGCCAGCCGGTTTCCAGGCGGCGGCGAGTCATTGCCGAACGAATGACCGCCAGTCACATGCAGAATGTTCCGGTCACATTGATGATGCAGGCGGACGCAACGAATCTCGTGAACCTTCGGGAACAACTGAAGCAGGTTTCAACAATCGATGTTCTGCCGAGTTATCAGGACATCATTGTGAAACTTGTTGCGGAACTGCTCCCCCGCCATCCGCAGCTCATTGCTCAATGGGATCAGGATGAACTCGTCATCGCATCCGGAGAAGAACTGCATATCGGAATCGCCGTCGACACACCGGATGGGCTTCTCGTCCCGGTTCTGGCGAGACCTCGTCAGTTGTCGCTGCTGGAGTTAGCCGTTGAGTCCCGGCGTTTGATCGACAAGGTGAAATCCGGTCAGATTTCGGCGAATGCTCTTCAGGGGAGTGTCTTCACCGTTTCCAATCTCGGAGCGTTCGGAGTCGACTTCTTTACGCCGGTCATTAACCTGCCGGAAGCCTCCATTCTCGGGTTGGGAGCCATTCGGCTGGAACCGACGGTTCAAAACGATGGAACCATCGCGGCGAAGCACCGGATTTCGATGAGCCTGTCGTTCGACCATCGACGGATGGACGGGGCGCCCGCGGCAAAGTTTCTTCAGGAACTGACGGCAGCCATCGCCAACCCGTCAGCCTGGCTCCTGACACAGGCCTGATGCACAGTGACACCTCGGACGAAGTGACACCCCGGACGAAGTCCTCAGCTGGACAGCAAGAGGCAATTCTGTTCGGCGCTGAGCTTGCTGTGCGGAGTTCCCCCCGCGCCCCGCCGTGTGGAGGAAACGGGGACTTCATTTCGCACGTTGCTCTCAGTGTTCCATCAGGGTGTCTTGGCCGGTTGAGGGCGTTCTGGTTCTGGGGGCCGCCCATTGGGGATCGTCACCGGGGAGAGATCACTGGGATGTGGTGTCATCAACGTAAACGGAATGGATGTCCGCACATGGAGTTCCCGTTGCGGATTTGCAAGTTCAATCCCGTTCTCCCGGAAGGCCTGGTAGACGCGGGCGAAGATCGTGTGGAATGTTTCTGAACGGAACTCCATCGATGGCAGGTAAACTCCGACGTTGAACGACATGCCGTTCTCCGTGATCTTGGAACAGTTCACAAAGGGAGCCGGGTCAGTCAGAACGTGCGGTTGCGTCGCGATGATTTTTCGCAGGATCTCCCTGACCTGATTGGGGTCGGCGTCATGTGACGTTTGAATTTCAATCAGGACGCGGTTGACCGTATCGGAAAGTGTCCAGTTGAGAACTTTTCCGGTAATGAATTCTTTATTCGGAACAATGTACTCCCGCCGGTCGTAGTCAATGATGGACGTCGATCGAATCCGGATCCGGCTGACTGTTCCCGTCACATTGTCCAGCGTGACGACGTCACCCACCCGAATGGGTTGTTCAAAGAGAATAATGAGACCTGACACGAAGTTGGCAAAGATTTCCTGCAGGCCGAATCCCAGACTGAATGTGAGTGCGGCAACGAGCCATTGCAGGCTTTGCCATTGAACTCCGAGCGTGTTTCCGACCACGAGGACAGCCACCAGGGCGATGACGTAACGCAGTATCGCACCCGTCGCATAACGACTCGAACGATCCAACGGAAGACGTTCGAGTAAAGTCATCTCGACGAGACCGGGGATGTTTCTCGCCGCTGTTGTAAACAGAATGATTTCAAGGATGGCGACGAGCGGTTTATCGAGCGTCAACGGCAGCCCCGGCACAGAGAACTGATCGAACCGTTGAAACGCAGGGAGGACGTCAGCCCAGATCAGCCAGACCCAGAGGAAAGCGGACGTGACAATCGTCGTGTTGAGCAGACGTTTCGATTGAGCGCTGACATCCACCAGATTCGAACGAGCTTCCTGCGCTTCGAGGACCGCTGCGCTGGTTCCCTCTTCCTGACCTTGTGCATTGCTCAAGGCTTCACGCATTTCGCGCGCTCGGGCGATCGCCAGCCGCCGCTGGCGTAGCGTCAGCCAGCGAAACAGCAGCCCGCGCACAAACATCGCGCTGAAGATCAACATCAGGGTTTGACCGAGCCGGACGGTCAACTGGGCCTGGGCGAATGTGAATCCTGCGATGACGAGCCCCACCAGAAACAATGGAAGCAGGATTGCGACGCCTTGCAGCAGTGTGGCCAGAACAGACGTCCATCCCCCGCCAGGCCGGGACGCGAACCATTCAAAAAAGATTCCCTTCTTCTTCGAGACAAGTCTCTGCAGGATGAATGCGACAACCAGCAGGTAGATCACGCTGAAGAGTCGTTGAATTGCATCCGACGCTCCATCGCTCGATTGTGATCTCAGGAGAATCACCGTCAGAGCCAATGGGATTGTGATGACGACAAACGTGGAAACCAGCCGATAAGCGACTTCGCATGCGCGGACCGGCCATTGAAAGTGAGCAATGCCAAGTCCATATTTCCGGCAGCTCAGACGCATTGCTTCAAGCCAGAAAACCCAGACGCCGAGAACGCGCAGTCCTCCGGTCATCTCCATCGTCGTACTCTCCGGTTGTTCTCCCCGCCAGGCCAGAAAAAAGAGCGGAAGCGGGATCACCAGTGACTTCACCACCGTCCAGAACAGGGCTCCCGACGTCGGTGCCATGCGAATGATGAGGCGATTTGACGCCTGTTCGCCGAATCTCTTGATGAGACGCCGCTGGAGTGGCTGTGTCACAACCAACCCCAGCCACGCGGTAATGGCCAGCAGGTAAATGACGGGGTTCTGCTGCAGATCGTGCAGATAACCGTTCGCGTACCCGAGCCAGCGTTCAGGTGAAATCAGCTGTTTCAGGCTGTCCGCATCCGCCACAAGATCCGAGAACATGAGGGGACGGTGGGTGGGAACCCAGAGGATTCGTTCATCGATGTATTTGTGGAAACCGGTGACCTGTTGGATTAATGCAGACTGCTCGGTGTCCAGCTGATCCAGTCCTGTCACATAACTTTCATAGACACTTTCCAGTTCGGCGAGATCTTTCTGACGCTGTTCATACGCAATGCGAACATCTTCCGACAGTCGCCGCCGCTCTTCATCGTCAGACGGACCAAGCTGCTCGACCATCTGGTCGATCGCCTGATTGAGATGGTCGAGCTTCGACCGGTCTTCCCGCGCCTGGATGTAGTGGAGTTGTGCCTGTTCATAAGTCTCCGCGCGGTCCCAGATCTCCTGCTTCAGTTCCGTGATGGCCGGGAGAAATCGACGTTGCTCGCGCAGCCGGATTCCAAAGGACGTGCTGGAACTCAAACTCTTTTCCCGTTGCCGGAGTTCATCCCATTGTCGTTGAACCGTTTCCTGCGTCACCTTCGTACGAGTCACCTCGTCTGCCACGCGACGTTGCAACTGACGAATTGTGATTTCTGTTTCAACGGCCTGAGCATTCGATTCGAAAATCTCTTTGAGTTCAGGCAGGCTGGCAGCATCAGCCTGATCCCGTGCATTTTTTGCCCGAATTCGTGCATCAGAGCTTCTCGCCCGCAACACCTGCTGTTGCAGTTCATCGACTTCTTCTTTCAGTCTTGCCACGACCGCATTCAACGTCTGGCGGCGCAACGACAGCAGATTGGCGGCTTCCTGTGCGGTCAGAAACGCCGCTTCCGCCTGCAGTGAAGCCGAGTCGTTATCCAGATACTTGAGCTCTGCGAGCGTTGCCTGCCGTCGCGCTTCTGCGACCACCGTCGGATCCGCTGCAGAAGCCGCGCGTGTCAATTCTGATTTGAGCTTTTCCTGCTGAACCGGAATCAGGGACATCCGTTCCTTGATCGCCCGCTGCCGGGCCGCCCGATCGGTGAAGCGTTTTTCCGCCTGAGTCAGTTCGGTCTGTGCCTGAACGAGTTCCTGCTGCCGGGTGGCAAAGGTCTGTTCCAGTTCCGGCAGCGGCAGATAGCTGTTCTGCGGAATCGGTGTGCGACGGGCAACAGCATCCGCCCGTTCCTGTTCCGCCTGGCGTTCTGTTCCCAGGTTCTCCGTTCGCTGTCCCCAGTTCTTCAGACTTGCTGTCGCTTCGAGAGACTGGTTCAACAGTGTGCGCGCTTTCTCGACCAGTTCATTCGCAAGTTGTCGCTGAGCCTCTGTCAGTTCCGTTGTGGAATCAATTCGTCCTTTGAGCTGGTCAAGTCCTTCTTTCGTCACCTGTTCGGCGACGTCCGCAGCTGCAGGGGGTGTTTCGGGAGTGACCGGTGCGGGAGTCGAGGGGGCGGGAGATGCCGATGCCGGAGATGCAGGAGCAGCCGTCGCAGCAGGGGGCGTGAGTTCCTGGGGCAGAATCGACGGAAACGGTGCCGGTCCGACCTGGGCCAGAACGGTCGTTTCTGTATTCTGACCTTCCGCCAGAACCTCTTCTCGGAAAGAGGCACAACCAATTGCTGCGATCCAGACGATCGCCAGAACAACTCGGGACATTCGACTCGCAAACATGGTCATTCAACTTCTGATCGAAACTGGCCTGCTGACGCGACAATTCAGTGAGTTCGTTGAAGCATCGGGCATCAGTGGAAATGGTGCTAGACCAAACTCAGTCGTTCCCAGTTTGTCCCGCTGGGGGTGAAAGTGGATCGGAAATGCAGGACTTTCCCGGTCTTTTCTGCCCCCTGAATCCTGATCCCTCCCCCCTCGCCATTCTTCGCTGGCAAACTGGGAAGTCCTGAGTTTGGTCTAGCATGTGCCCGCGTGGCAGGACGTCGGACATGTTTTACAAAAACGCTCTGAGAGCAAACTTGCTCTCAGTTGTGATCGACGGACGTTCGTTGAGCCGGACGGCGGTGACTCCATCGTCCGGAAAATCCCCCGCCGGTCAAGAAGTCCCCCTTCCCGGAAAACCAAAAAACAGGGAGCGGTCGGCAAGACCACTCCCTGTTTTCAGTTGGATCACTTCAGATTGATCAATTCCCCGACAGGTTCAAGCTGTCGGAGAAGGCCACGATCAGAATTCCCGCTTGGTTTTAATTCCCGGCATCGGCACGGGGTATTTTCCATTCTCGGTCATCTGCACTGGAGCCGGAGACTCCAGTGTCAGTTTGTCGAGACCCGGGGCGAATTCGTGCTCGTTGTTCAACATCTGATCGTACGTGATGAGCTGGCCGGTGTGAGCCGCCATCCGTCCCATGGATGTGACCAGGCTCGCTTCGACCCCGCGGCGAACTTCGTTGTAAGGTTTGTCATTGCGGATGGCGTCCAGAAAGTCGACCCATTCCCACTCGTACGGAGAACGTTCTTTATCCGGGAAGGACCAGGTCAGCTGATTCTTGTCGAATGACTGCCCGGAGTAGGTCCGTGCGCGGGAGGGATGGTGTCCGGAACTTGAGATCACCGCAGAGCCCTTCGTTCCGTGAGCGTAGCTCGCGAACTCCTGCTTGCAGTTGATCATCGTCCGACCTTCCAGGAAGAACTTCGATCCGTCCTTGAAGGTGTACTCGACAGAATAGCTGTCAAAGTTCTGGTCCACGTAGTCACCGCGATAATGACGACCGCCGGACGCCTGGGCCTGAACCGGCCAGTCATTTTTCATCCAGCAGGTTTCATCGATGTTGTGGATGAGGAAGTCGCTGTACGCTCCACCGCTCGCCCACAGGAACCCGTGGAAATGGGAAATCTGGTACAGAGTTTCCGAGATGTTTCCTGGATAGGCCGGGGCGAATGCTGAACCAGTGGGGCCCACCATCCGGTAAGCACGCATCAGGATCAGATCGCCCAGTTCCCCATCCTGAATACGGTTGAACAGTTCTCCGCGCGCCCGGCAGTGACGGCACATCAGACCGACTGCAGCTTTCAGATTTTTCGCGCTGGCCTGATCGGCCAGTTCGAACATCTTGCGGGACGTCGGGCCGTCGACGGTGACCGGCTTTTCCATGAAGACGTTGAGTCCCTTCTCAATGGCATACTGGAACTGCACCCACCGGAAAGCCGGCGGGGTCGCCAGCACGACAATGTCGCCCGGTTTCAGGCAATCCATGGCCTGCTTGTAGGCTTCAAAGCCGATGAACTTCCGCTCGGGAGGCACATCAACCATCCCGGGGCTGCCTTCGAACCGTTTGGCGATGGAGTTGTAGCTTCCACTCAACCGGTTATCGAAAACATCCGCCATGGCGGTCAAACGCAACGGTCCCCCTTCAACAGACAGAGCGTCACCAATCGCCCCGCTTCCACGGCCTCCGCAGCCGACGAGAGCCACGTCAATCGTGTTATTTTCGGCAGCGTAAGCTCCAGGAAGGATCAGCTGACTGGCAGCGGCGATTGCTACCGCTTTGCCTGAATTTTTCAACAGTGTGCGGCGAGAGAATTCCGGGGCGGGATCGAACTGAGGCATGTCACGATGACTCCAGTGAGGATCAAAAAGGGTTGATATTTGATATATAGAGGAGTCGCAGGTGAGAAATCAAGCGTCGCCGCATGTGTGACCCGTCATCTTTCGGTAATGTGCGCCAACGACTTGCGCACGTTGCCGATGAGGAGGGATCCTGAACGCAACAGAGGGGGCTCTTCTCGAAATCCGACTCAAAAGTGGTTGACGACTGCCACTTGTCCCCTCCCGACCACCGGATTAAGATCTCCTCCGTCGTTGGGGCCGTTCCGAGTCTCTGTGCGCCAGCGCGATTTTTCCGGTTGTTGGCAGGGGCAACAGCAGTCGTTGCTGCAAAAAGTGGAGCTTCACACCTGACATGACAGGTGACAGATCACGGTTTGAGCAGGCCAACGAGCCTGCGGGCCCTGTTCGGGAACCTGTCAGGACAGAGTGGTCACACCCCAGACTTGCCGGGCGATCTGATTTCGGGTCATTGTTCGACCGTAAAACGCCTCTGGCTTCGCAGATGCAGAGTCCCAGTCCCCGAAACGAATCTCTGAAATCATTCGGTCGATCATGCCTGCTCCTGTTCACTGGCTGATGCGGATTGGCTTTCAGGTGTCGCATGTGCCCGGCGTGTCACGCGCGTTCCATCGGGAATTCGAAGATGGCAGCTTCATCGTCATCACGGATCTGGGAGGCTTTGATCTTCCGGAGCCGTGCGGACCGTTCGAAGCCCTCTGGCTGTCGGCTCGATACGACCCGCTGGAACACATTGACTCTTTCGCATCGTCACGGGAACTCGCCCGCTGGATCCGTCATGTGGAAAGAGGACGCCTCCACTCGCAAAAACAGCGGTCGCCTCATTCGCTGTTATCGGGGAGGGAGGGCAGATGATGCGGCGTCATCAGGAGTGCGCTGCATCAGGTACTGAAAGAGTGCCACGAGATCCTGATCGGAAAGATCTTTCAGCAATCCTTCCGGCATCAGGGACGCTGTCATCCCTCGCAGCAGTTCAATGTTTTCCCGTGGCAGAGTGGTGGTCTGGCCATTGGCTCCCCGGAGCGTGACGGTTGCGGGAGACTGGTCGATCATCAGGCCGGTCAGAATCCGTCCGTCGTCGGTCACCAGTTGATACTGCGTGTATTCCTCCCGGATGCCGGCGGACGGAGCGACAATCGCCAGCAGCATGAAATCCAGATTGGTCCGTTCATATCCCGTCAAATTCGGGCCGATTGCTCCTCCTTCTGAAAACAGGGTGTGACAGTTCGCACAATGTTTTGTGAACAGCTGCTTCCCGGTCCGCCGTTGATCATCGGAGTTGAGATGGGCATTGAGGACTTGCCGGATGCGGGCGATTTCGACGTTCTTTTCATCGCTCGTTTCCTGAATCTGCCCAAAGAGTTTGAGGATGCGCGTCTGCAATGCTTCATCCGGATGCAGACGCAACTGCTGGACAATGTCGACCGGCACTGAATTCGCGGCAATCCGGTACTGCTCGATTTCCCGCAGGAATTGATCAGTCCAGATTCCACGACTGGCCAGCACTCGATATCCCGCTTCGCGCAATCCATGCTCCGTTGTCAGTGACGTCTGCAGGCACTGGCAGATCCGTTCCCCGATTTTCGGGTCCGAGTACCGCATCAGTGACTGCAGCGCCCCGTGCCGGATTCCGCTGGATGGAGAGGACAGTAACGCCAGCAGTTCCGGGACGGCCTGTGGAATCTCGATCTCTCCGAATGTTTCGATCAGTGTCAATCGGGTCGGCAGATCTTCCTGTTCATTACGAATCACTTTGAGTGCGTCAGGAATCGCTTTCGCGTCACCCAGGCGAACGGCGAGGACGAGATTCGATTCTCCCAGTGACGTCTGATACTCCTCGATCAGACGTCTCAGTCCCGGTGGCAACGCGGCAATTTCCCGTCCCTGATAGGCTTCCAGAAAGCCCGACATGAGAAGCGGTCTGACGGACTCGGGAGCGGACTGCAAAAGTCGCTCGCAACTGGAGAGGGACGGAGAACCGGCAAGAGATTTCGCCTGCTCCTGAATCCCCTGTAAAGCGAAACGCCGCATGAGTCGTGAAGCGATGGTCTGTTTCACCGCTGGCAGTTCCCAGACGGCCGGATCCTGAAACAGCATCAGAACCTGTTCACGTGGTGCTGGACCATCTCGGCTGGCCAGGCTGATCCCGACGTGTGGAGTATGATTCAGCAGTGACGAATCACAATGGGCTTCCAGTCCCCACCAGGTCAGCAGTGGCAGATGAGGATCGTTGAGATCTTCCTTACGTTCCAGCAGGGCTTTCAGAATCGGAAGAGCGACCGGGGTTTCAAACCGTTTCGCGGAAGAGGCCAATTGCGATCGCACCTGCACTGCAGGTTCATTCTTTGCCAGTGTTTCGAGTTGCTGTGCGGTTTCCGGACTCACCGTTCTTCGGTCACCGAGCAATCGTACCCCCCAGCGACGAACATGTTCGTTGGGATGCTGGCACGCGGCGGCAAGTTCTGTTTCGCTCACGAGACCGGCTGAAGCAAGAGTCCAGAGCGATTCGAGTGTTCCTTGTCGATCGGATTGAAATTCTGTCCGCAGTCTGTCGACGGTCGGCGATGAATTGTTCGTCCGCAACCGGTCGGAGAGGAGACGGACTGCCGTTTGCCGATGCCATTTGTTCTGATGGGTAAACCGTTCAATGAGTTGTGCATCAGTGAGCTTTCGCAGGTCGACGGCAGGGACCGAGGAGGAGTTCTCTCCCGTGATTCGGTAAATCCGCCCGGTCGTCTTGTGCCAGGTGTCCCGCGGGTCGACATGAGAGAGTCGGCTGTCATACCAGTCCGCCAGATAGACGGCACCATCCGGCCCTGTCTTGATATCAACCGGCCGGAACCAGGTGTCGTCACTCTCGCAGAGATTCGGCAGGTCTTTTGTGCGATAGGTCGATCCACTCGGAATCAGGTCGCTTCCCCAGACACGGTGGTGCAGTGCGTTGGCGGACAGAATTCGGCCGTTGTAACGCTCCGGCAGCGATCCTCCCTCGTAAATCACAAACGTCTGAGCAAAGCGGTCCTGATCTCCTTCGTGACGCAGATGCTGAAAATATCCGAAAGCATACGGATTCGTCAGCGGCCCGTGCTTGCCAAAGCTCTTCTCCCCGTAAGATCCCTGGGGATAATACATCCCACGGGTATTTCCGTGATTGGTGCCTGAAAAGAGTCGTCCATACTGATCGAACTCCAGCGAGAAGGTGTTTCCTCCACCTTCACCAAAAATTTCGAAGATGTCCTGTTCCGGATGATAGCGCCAGACACACTGTCCTTCGAACCGAACTTCGGGGGTTGTTCCGGAAGAGACTTTTCCGGTGGTGGTTGACCCGTTCGCTCCGTACAGCCAGCCATCCGGTCCCCAGGTCAATGAGTTCGCCACGGCATGCGTATCTTCCAGGCCAAAGCCGCGCAGTCGCACCTGCGGGTCGCTGTCTGGAATGTCATCTCCATCCGCATCGGGGTAGAACAGCAGATAGGGAGGATTCAGCACCCAGATCCCACCTCGCCCGGTCAATGCCGCCGTCGCGATGTTGAGTCCGGTGAGAACATCCTTGTGCGTGTCGAACTGTCCATCCCGATCCGTGTCTTCGAAGACCGTGATTCGATCGGCTCCCGGAACATGATGCGGAGGGGGACGGGGAACATCATCAAACACCGCTCGTAAGTGCTGATCATATCGCACGACTTTCAAGCCTGCGGGGAATGGGTACTGACGATACTGTGTGACCCAGAGTCTGCCTCGTTCATCGAACGACAGAGATAAAGGCTGCATCACCTCCGGTTCGGCCGCCACCAGTTCCATCTTCAACTCGGGAGCCATTCGGAAATGCTGAAGTGTTTCTCCAGGCGGTAATGGAAGTGATCCGTCTCCCAATTGTCCACGCCCTTGAAACTCCCGAATCATCCCTTCGACCGCCGCATTGGCGGCCGCCGGTGTCTGCAGAGGATCCTCAGCACGGACCGGGACGGAGGCCGTGAGCAAAATTAAAAGGGCGATGGATCGATCAATCAGTCGTGACATGGCATCGGATCCAAATACAGGGTGATCTGGTCTGGGCCTCTTCTTCGTTGAAGAAAGAGGGGCCATCAGGCAGGAGCGTCGGAGGGAAAGCGACTCAGGGAGTTCGATCGTCAGTTGAGACACGTTCATGGGCTCACGGCACGTGGACACTGGGCACGTGGACACTGGGCATGATGTCACGATTCCGCCAGCGATCCGCCGGACGTTGTCGAACATCACATGAACCTGACTCAACAGATCAACGAGTTTACATGTCAGATGAGGAAGGTCAAGTTCCACCTGGTGCGCCCGAAGAGTTGACGGTCCTTTTCGGCGGAGAGCATCGCGGGAGTGACATCATTGTTCTCCGGCGAGTGATCGACCGGCAGGAATGCCGACGTATCCCTGCGTCAGGATTGAACATTGAGATTGTCATTGCAGGAAAATGAAGAGACCTGATACAACGCCCTGCACTGGATGAATTGCAGGGCGAAGATTCCGTATTTTTCGAAATGCCGGATCGCTCGGTCTGCGTTCATTCCTGGACAGCGGGATTTATGAATTGCGCTCGCAGTTGATCATGATCCTTCCCTGACACTCCTGATTCCTATCATTCACGACTGGCACGCACCGGAATGACAACTGCTCAAGCCTACGGAATGGAAAACATCCGCAGTCGTCCTGATCGTGAATCCGTATCGCATAAGTGTGAACGTTCGTTTCGCCCCCCCTGGTTTCTGCGGAATGGGCATGTCCAGACTCTCGCCGGGATGTACCTTTATGGTTCCCGGTCTGCATCGCAACGTGGACTGACGGTCCAGCGAACTTCGGGGCGAGTGCAGCTGAGTGACGGCGATCGTCTTGTCTTTCAGGATGAGTGTCCTGCCGGCTGGAAACCGGGAGACCGCGTGGCCCTGTTCCTGCATGGACTGGGAGGAAGCCATGCCAGCCCGCACATGACACGCACCGCCACCCGATTCCGCGAGCAGCAGATTCGCACGGTTCGCCTGGACTGGCGCGGCTGCGGAGCAGGCGGCGGCCTTGCTCGTGCTCCGTATCACAGCGGCCGTTCCAATGACCTCGAAGAAACACTCCAGCATCTTCAGGAACTCTTCCCGGGTTCTCCGTTCACCGTGGTCGGATTTTCTCTCGGCGGGAATATCCTGCTGAAGTGGCTGGGAGAAGCCTGCGCCGAGACGAATTCGCCGGTGGGTGTCGATCGGGCCATCGCCGTCTGTCCGCCGATTGACCTCTCCTTGACGGTCGATTCCCTGACCAAAGGCTGGGGCCGCCTGTATGGGGATTATTTCTGCCGGTCCATTCTGCGCGAAGTGGCCTATCGCCGCCGCCGGCATCCGGACACACTGATTCCCGACGGCTGGGGAAAACGGCTTCCGAAGACGATCTACGAATTCGATGACACCTTCACTGCCCCGATCTGCGGATTTCAGTCGGCGCAGGATTACTATTCCAAGTCCAGCTCCGGACAACGGTTGTCATCCATTACCGTTCCGACATTGATTGTCGCGGCACAGGATGATCCGTTGATTCCATTCGAGCAGTTCAAGACGGCCACCTTTTCGGCGTCCACAACGCTGACTGCCCCGCGACATGGCGGGCACCTGGGGTTCTGCCACTGGGGTGGACATGCCTGGCTCGACCAGCGGATTGTCGAATGGGGAACCCATACCGCTGAATCGGCCTGACGTGACCGTTGGCCAGACGTCGCGTCTCAGGAGATTTTCCGTCGGGTAACGGCAGGCTGCTGCAGAAGACTGCACAGCGGTGCTGAAATCAGAGTTTCGTCTGGCACTGCGTGCCCGTCTGACACTGATTCCACGGCATCCGGGCGAGGGCCATGGCCATTCCGCAGGTGTCGGTCACACCGGCAAACACCAGACCGGCTCCAATGAATGCCGGAATGCCGACGAATGCCGGATTCACGAACCAGGCGAGCGCCGAACCGACGAAGACAATCGAACCGGCTGTGATCCGCACCTGTCGCTCGAGCGAGATCGTCTTCTTTCCGCGAAGGACTGGAACGCCTGCCGCCACGCAGGCCTGCGTTCCTCCTTCGACGTTCACAACGAAGTCGTAGCCGGCCTTGCGAAACTGGTCACAGGCTTTCTGACTGCGACCGCCGCTCTGGCAGACCACGTACAGCGGAGCGTCCTTCCCGCCGGAACGGGATGCAATCACGCCTGCCGGGTCGAGCCGCTCGAGCGGTTCGTTCTTTGCGAATTCGACATGCACTTCGCGGTACTCCGCAGGAGTCCGCACGTCGATCAATTCCAGACGTTCTCCAGAACGGACCCGCTCCAGCAGCTGTGCCGGTGAAATGGAACTCATCACTCTTCCTCCGTGACCACTCGAGATCACTTGACTCTGGCAATTTCAAAACACGCAGCCCGTCCGATCAAACGGATCGTCCTTAATCCGGACAAACCCAACTTATGATCCCTAAAAACGTGCCGGTGACCGCTGTATGATCCGCTTCACAGAATCGACCAGATGGTCGATTTCTCCGGTGGTATTATAGATCGACAGGGACGGGCGAACAGTCGATTCCACTCCCATTCTTCGCAGAGACGGCTGAGCACAATGATGTCCTGAGCGGACGGCAATTCCCTCGGCATCAAGGAGCTTCCCCACTTCCGCAGTGCTTCGGTCTTTCAGCACGAATGACAACACTCCCACTTTCTCGCGGGCCGTTCCGATCAATCGCAACCCGTTCACGGTTTTCAGGCGTTCCGTCGCATACTCCAGCAGAAAATGTTCGTACTTGGCAATGTTCGGCAACCCCAGTCGACTGACATAGTCCAGGGCGGCCCCGAGCCCCACGGCGTCGGCGATGTTGGGGGTGCCTGCCTCGAATTTGGCGGGGGGATCGCTGTAGACGGTCTCTTCGAACGTCACGTCCCTGATCATGCTGCCACCCCCCTGCCAGGGGGGCATCAGCTCCTGTAATTCCTGTTTTGCATAGACCGCGCCGATTCCGGTCGGTCCAAAAATCTTGTGCCCTGAGAACACGTAAAAATCGCAGTCCAGCGATTGGACATTGACCGGAACGTGAGCCACTGACTGGGCGCCGTCGATCAGAACGCGTGCCCCGTATCGTTTCGCCATTCTGGTCAATGTCTCGACGGGCAGCAGGGTTCCCAGGCTGTTGTTGGCGTGAGGAAATGCGGCCAGGCGGGTCCGTGGTCCCAGCAGCCGTTCATACTCTTCCAGAATGATTTCACCCGCGTCGGTGACGGGGGCCACTCGGATCACGGCTCCGGTTTCTTTGGCAACGAGCTGCCAGGGAACAATGTTGGCATGGTGTTCCAGGACCGTCAGCAGGATCTCGTCGCCAGGCTGCAGAAACTTCCGGCCGCAGGTCTGAGCAACGAGGTTGATTCCTTCCGTTGTTCCCCGAACAAAGATGATTTCATTCGCCGAACCGGCTCCCAGAAACTGCTGTACTTTCTGACGAGCCCCTTCATAGGCATCAGTCGCCCGGGCCGCCAGCGTATGGGCAGCGCGATGAATGTTCGAATTGTCGCGAGCGTAGAAGTCGACAATGGCATCAATCACACACTGCGGCTTCTGTGTCGTCGCGGCATTGTCGAGCCAGACCAGCGGTTTGCCGTGAACGTCCTGATTCAGGATCGGAAAGTCCTGGCGAATCGAATTCACATCGAACCCGCGAGACCGTTCCCGAAGCGGCGCTTCTCCGTGGAACAAACGCTGTGCGCCGTCTCCGTGGGCGCGAGAGGATGCGGCCAGTCCTCCCTGATCCAGATGGGCTCCCTGCGTTGCCGAGACGAAACTTCTCAATCCGTCGCCACCACTCCCGGTCGTGATTCTGGAAACCGGCGTTGGTGCTGAGTGATGCCGATTCTCTGGAACGCCTGGAACATCAGGGGGAGAAAAGGATGCAGGCGACACCCGCAACGATTCCCGGTCGGCCACTTTTCGGCCGGCCGATGTCAGTAACTGCATGACCAGTGGAGCTGGATCCCCCGGTTGAAGAAGTGGAGCCAGTCCACTCAGTCCGGCAAACGATGGAATCTGTGTCTGACTCGCTGTGGGGGTCCACTGATTCACACCGGAAGGCCATGACGGAATCTGTTGCGGATGCGGTGGCGCCTGCAGCGGAGAGGGAACGTGTCCCGGACTGGGCGTTCCATGCGGAAGCGGTGCCGAGGAGGCAGGAAACCCGTCTGTTCCACTGAATCCGGCAGGCACTCCCATGGACGGAATGTCTGATTCTGCCGCACCGGGAATCGGCGGAACTCCCGGTAACTGCTGGTAAAGTTGCCGGGTGATCGAAGTCAATTGTTCTGGAGTCAGAGAGTGCATCGGTCCGATGTCCCGGAGAGTGGAGAGAATCCGTAATTACTTCGGTGTCCGCCGACGATGTTCGTAATCGTGGTAGTATCCGACTTCGACGTTCTCGAGGATCCCGAGCGCATCGTCGGTGAGGACGGCACAGGAGAAGTACAGGGAGAGCAGGTAACTGGCGACTCCCATACTGTCGAGCCCCATGAGTCGGGCTGAGAGACTGGGCATGATCTCCCCGGGAATGCCGGTCTGATGCAGTCCGACGACTCCCTGATCGTCTTCTCCCACACGAACCAGCAGAATGCTCGTCGTGCCGTACCACTGATTCGACTGATAGCGGTTCTTCATCTCCAGTTTATCGCAGGGAACAATCGGAATGCCGCGCCAGCTGATGACCGGAGTTCCAAAGAGATCAATCGTGACCGGGGGAACCCCCCGCCAGGTACATTCCCGTTCGAAGGCGGCGATCGCTTTGGGGTGAGCGAGAAAGAAAGCCGGTTTTTTCCAGACCAGTGACAGCAGGTCATCCAGATCATCCGGGGTCGGTGCCCCGTACCGGGTACTGATCCGCATCGCGGGATCGACGGAATGGACCAGGCCGAATTTCTTACTGTTGATGAGATCCCATTCCTGCCGTTCCTTGATGCCTTCAATCGTCAGCCGCATCTGTTCTTCAAGCTGGTTGTAAGGACCGTTGAACAGATCGGAGACGCGGGTGTGAACCCGTACGACCGTCTGCACCGCTGACAGGTTGTATTCCCGTGGAGCCGCCGAGTAATCGACAAAGGTCTCCGGAATCTCGACGTTCTCCGCGAATCCCGAAACAAGTTCGATGTTCCGTTCCCCATAGCGGTTCACCGTTGAACGCAACTCTTCATGTGCATCGACTGCCCGATTGAAGTCATCCGTCAGTCGGGGAGCTTGGCTCAGAATCGCATCCAGATCTTTGCGGGTCAGCGTCAGCAGGATACAGGGGGTCAATGTGCGAATCGTCGTATCAGATGGCTTCTCAGACACCAGGTCCACTTCACCGAAATACTCTCCTTCAGTGAGCAGAGCCAGACGGAGATCACTTCCGTGAACTCCTTTGCTGAGGACTTCGACCTGTCCCTGGGCAATGATGAAAAACTTGTTTCCATCTCCTCCTTCCTTGATCAACTGTTTCCCAAGCGGCACCTGTTCAGTCGTGAATCCGTTGGTGAGGCGGGCCAGAATCGCGTCGGAGAGCTGCGAGAAGAGGGGAACGCTGCGGAGGGCATCCGGCGTGAATGAGGCAATGCCGTTGGAGACATCGACACCGATCCGCTCCGCCTTGCTGAGTTCGACCTTGGTGCGGTTGACCCGATAGGTTCCACCGTGAACATGCACCCAGGGTAATAGACTGAGCAACCACCGGGGGGTGATTGACATCATCTTGGGAGTCGTCTTCGTCGTATCCGCCAGATTACGGGCCACTGACGTCGTCACACTGCGCTGCAATAAGCTGTCTGACATAACCTTGTCCGGAGAAGAAGTCTGATCTGGAGTGAAAATGAAAGAATGATGCGAATGACCTGCCGGCGAATCCGGCAGCTTTAACAGCTCGTTGAAGAACTCGAATTCCGTTGCGGCGGGTCTGTTTTGCCGATTCCTGCGTCGTCAAACCTCGACAAATCTGAGGATTTGCCTGCGGTTTGAACTCCTTGAACTCAACAAAACATCCTCCGCCTCACCAGGAAGCCGTTCTTCAACAGACTGTTAAATTCCTGACCCTTTATCGAACCCTTCCGGGCCACGATGGGCATAGTCGTGGTAGTATCCGACTTCGACGTTCTCGAGGATTCCGAGCGCATCGTCGGTGAGGACGGCACAGGAGAAGTACAGGGAGAGCAGGTAACTGGCGACTCCCATGCTGTCGAGTCCCATGAGTCGGGCTGAAAGACTGGGCATGATCTCTCCGGGAATGCCGGTCTGATGCAGTCCGACGACTCCCTGGTCTTCTTCTCCCACACGGACCAGCAGAATGCTCGTTGTGCCAAACCATTTGTTGGAGTGATAACGATTACTGACTTCCAGCTTGTCGCAGGGAATGATGGGGATCCCGCGCCAGGCAATCACCGGAGTTCCGAAGAGATCAATCGTGACCGGGGGAACCCCCCGCCAGGTACATTCCCGTTCGAAGGCGGCGATCGCTTTGGGATGAGCGAGAAAGAAAGCCGGTTTCTTCCAGACCAGTGACAGCAGGTCATCCAGATCATCCGGGGTCGGTGCCCCGTACCGGGTACTGATCCGCATCGCGGGATCGACCGAGTGAACAAGGCCGAATTTCTTACTGTTGATGAGATCCCATTCCTGCCGCTCCTTGATGCCTTCAATCGTCAGCCGCATCTGTTCTTCAAGCTGGTTGTAAGGACCGTTGAACAGATCGGAGACGCGGGTGTGAACCCGTACGACCGTCTGCACCGCCGACAGGTTGTATTCCCGTGGAGCCGCCGAGTAGTCGACAAAGGTCTCCGGAATCTCGACGTTCTCCGCGAATCCGGAAACAAGGTCAATGTTCCGTTCGCCGTAACGGTTCACCGTTGAACGCAGATCCCGATAGGCATCGATCGCCTGCTGGAAGGAGACGGCCAGACTGGGAGTCTGTTTGAGAATTGTGGTCAGTTCTTTGCGGGAGAGTGTCAGCAGGATACAGGGTGTCAGCGTCCGGATCGTGATGGGAGAAGGATCATCTTCAATCAGATCATTCTCTCCGAAGTATTCCCCGTCCGTGAGCAGGGCGAGGCGCAGGTCGGTTCCGTGGGCTCCTTTGCTGAGGACTTCGACCTGTCCCTGGGCGATGACGAAAAACTTGTTTCCGTCTTCCCCTTCACCGATCAGCTTCTGTCCCAGGGGAACACTTTCGATTGTGACTCCTTCCGCCAGACGGGACAGAACAGCGTCGGAGAGTTGTGAGAAAAGGGGGACGCTGCGGAGGGCATCCGGCGTGAATGAGGCGATGCCGTTGGAGACATCGACACCGATCCGCTCCGCCTTGCTGAGTTCGACCTTGGTGCGGTTGACCCGATAGGTTCCACCGTGAACATGCACCCAGGGCAACAGACTGAGCAACCACCGGGGGGTGATTGACATCATCTTGGGAGTCGTCTTCGTCGTATCCGCCAGATTGCGGGCCACTGACGTCGTCACACTACGCTGCAATAAACTGTCTGTCATCGTCCTTCTTCCCGGGCTGAGCTGAATCGATCCTGAAACCGCAGTCGGAGACACATGGCCAGCAGAATTTCTATTCTGTCACCACTGGCGAGAGGGCTCTCTCCCCAGGAGCGCGAGCAAAGCGGATTCCCTGGCGTGGCAAGTCGGCGCGGCGAATTTGTCTGGTGACGTTTCACCGGTTCACTCTGAGAACAGTTTTGTGGAGAGATAGCGTTCGCCAAGATCCGGGAGGATGGTCACAATCCGTTTCCCCCGGTTCTCCGGACGACGCGCCAGTTGCAGCGCGGCCCACGCTGCGGCTCCACAACTGATTCCGCACATCAGACCTTCTTCACGTGCAAGGCGCCGGGATGTCTCGAAGGCTTCATCATCCGTGACGCGAATCACTTCATCAATCACGTTCAGATTCAGGATCTCCGGAATAAATCCGGCACCGAGCCCCTGAATCATGTGACGACCAGACTGAATTGGAAGACCACTGAGCGCCTGTGTGATCACCGGGCTGGTCGCCGGTTCGACGGCGACAATTTTGATTCCCTTCCTGCGGGATTTCAGGACTTCTCCAACACCGGTAATCGTTCCACCCGTTCCCACACCCGCCACAAAGAGGTCGATTCTGCCTTGCGTGTCCCGCCAGATTTCTTCCGCGGTGGTTTGCCGATGAATCTCCGGATTCGCGGGATTCTTGAACTGCTGCAGGATGACATAGCGGGAATCGGAAGCGGCAAGTTCTTCTGCATGTCGCACGGCCCCCGGCATTCCCTCCGCGGCCGGAGTGAGAATAATTTCTGCGCCGAGTGCCTTGATGAGTCGCCGACGTTCAAGGCTCATCGACTCCGGCATCGTCACCTGCAGCCGGTAGCCTCGTGCGGCACACACATAGGCCAGCGCAATCCCTGTGTTGCCGCTCGTCGGTTCGAGCAGAATCGTCTCTGGTCGAATCAGACCGTCCCGTTCAGCGGCATCAATCATCGACCGGCCGATCCGGTCTTTGACGCTCCACAGCGGATTGGCACTTTCCACTTTGACGACGACTTCCGCATCGGCTCCTTCCGCCAGACGGTTTAAACGAACGAGTGGCGTGTTTCCAATGCAGCAGGCAATATCCTCCTGAATCCGACCCGCAGATGAGGGTGACATGAATTGCATCCTTTGCGTGACTTGTAACGATCCCCGGTTTCAACAATGAACCACGCGATGACTGGAAGCGGAACTGGTCGCTGGCTCCCCAGGATCCGACAGGTCAAAGGAGTTCACATCAACATCAAACGCCATGACGCGGCTCACCTGCAGCACGATTCGGAAACAGAAACCGTTCTGAATCTCCACTCGCAACAGGTGACCTGACATCTTCCGCAGATGGAAATCCTGCTGAGTACGATGCCTGGAAAAGCGAGAGACTTTCCAGGGATCAGCCGCCAGGAGAATAAACCACCAACAAGGTCGTGATTTTATATGCGGAAGAATCAGGCTTTGCAAGACCGAGGGAGAAATTTCTGAACTGGCGCAACAGGCATCCCGCGAGATTGCCAGTTCCGGAGGATTCCGTTGAGACAACCGGGAAGTGCGAACCTGATCGTCACATTGAAAAAGCCCGGTGCGCGGCTGCTCCATGTCACAGCATCCTGCATGAGGACTGCCAGTGAGCACGCCCGTTCGGTTGAGAGAATCCATTGACAATGAAGACAGTGTTTGTACACTGATTTGGTCGCGGGCCGTGAGTTTCGACAGAAACGATTTGCGGCGCTATCCGGCGTCAAGCAGGATGGGCGTTGTCAGGGTGGGTTCGCCCGGTTTCTGTCGATGTCAATCGACCTGCTGCCATCAGAGAGAAATGCAACATGCCGAAACGTCAACATTCCAAGCGGGAAACCGTTCCTGTTTCGGCGGCAAGCCAGGGAACAAAAGCCCAGCGGGTTTTTCTGGATCTGAGATCTCGAATTCTCGCCGGGGAAATCGATTCCAGTTCGCGACTGACGCTGCGCCCACTGGCAAATCACTATGGAACCGGAATCAATACGGTGTCCGAAGCCGTGAAGGCGCTGGCATCGGAAGGACTGGTGGAACTGGAAGGTCAGGCCGGGGCCCGTGTCGTCGCGCGCGATCTGAATCGAATTCGTGGTGAGTATATTCTCCGGATCGCGATCGAATGCGAGTCTGCCCGGCGCTGCGCGGTGAATGTGGATGAGATTCAGATGGCAGCTCTCGAACGGATGGCGACAAAAGTGGATCGCCTGTTTGAAGAGGGAGTTCATCTGGCGGAGTGCCGGCAGGCAGACATCCAGTTTCATCTGGCATTAGCCGAATTCTCTGGCGCCGTTCCGCTCAAAGACGCGCTGACTCCATTGGTCGATCGACTGGTGGTTCTCGATCAGACGGAACGGGCGAGTGCGGAGATTCCCGGTCAAAAACATCTGGAAGTGTTCGAGGCGATTCGCTCACGCCAGCCGGATCGGGCCGGTGACATGATGCGGCGTCACCTGGAGCATTCCATGAGCGTCTCTCTGGCGCTGCTGTATTGCTGAAGCGGCGGTCAATCGCATTGTTCCGTCTGCGCGCGATCGGGACCTGCGAACTGAAAACCGCGAGGGAGTCAGTTCCACATCCTGGTCCTGAACAACGACCGAAATACTGCTTGTCCGGTAAAAAATTTTGACCGAAAAAGTGTTTGTACACTGTTTGTGTAACGAATTGACATTCCTGTCAGGAACGCGTGACCTCAAATAAGGATTCAATGACATGCCGGAGTTCAGAGTCAGGGCCGTGGCGTTTGGCGTGATGACATTGCTCACGACATTTTGCCTGCAACTGAATGCCGCTGACGTGACGCCCCGCCCCGCAGTCCCAACCAGTCAGGCGTTTCTGGAACAGGCCGTTGCCGACTCGGCGGGACGGGAATGGCGTCCACTCTTCAATGGAAAGAATCTGGAAGGCTGGAAAGTCGTTCTCCAGGGGAAGCCTCCCGGTGCTGATCCGGAGTCCATCTTTCAGGTCGTGAATGAAGAGATTCATGTCTACAGAGACACTCCTGCCGGAAAGCAGATGCCGTTCGGAGTGATTCTGTCAGACGAGTCTTTCTCAGAGTATCGCTTCCGCTTCGAATACCGCTGGGGTGAAAAGAAGTTCGCTCCCCGGGTGAACCTTATTCGGGATGCCGGTCTGTTGTTTCACACGGTCGGCCCGGAAAAGATCTGGCCGATGAGCGTGGAGTGTCAGGTTCAGGAAGGAGACACCGGGGATAACTATCTGGTGTACACCGGCTGTAAAACGCCGGTCGATGTGTCAGGAAAGACGTTTCTGGATGTTGCAGACGGAGGACAGATGAAGGCCTTCGCCACTCCGGGAGGCGTCACTCGAGTCGTCAAGAGCGAGACACTGGAACGGGATGGCTGGAACACCGTCGAGGTGATCGTCCGGAAAGACGCGGCGATTTACATCGTCAACGGCAAGATCAATAACTATCTGGTGGAGATGACGGCGCCGATCGGCCCGAACCAGGAGATCGTGCCGCTGATCTCCGGACGCCTGGCGTTGCAGTGTGAAGGGGCAGAACTCTTCTATCGAAAACTGGAACTGCTCGATCTCGCTCCCGAATCGAAAACGACGTTCACTCCGGCGGATGAGTCGATCGCTCCGATTCCTCCTCGCAGCCCGGAAGAGGGACTCGCGGCCTGGAAGGTCCGGGATGGACTGCGTGTGGAACTCGTGGCCTCTGAACCGCTCGTGCTGGATCCCGTCGCAATCGACTGGGGGCTGGATGGACGGCTCTGGGTCATCGAAATGGCGGACTATCCACTGGGGCTCGATGGGAAAGGAAAGCCGGGTGGACGGATCCGCATGCTGGAGCGGTCAAGTTCCGGCAACGGCTATGATCGTTCCACTCTTTTTCTGGATGGAATCAATTTTCCGACTGGAATCGTCGCCTGGAAGAACGGAGTCATTGTCACAGCGGCGCCCGAGATTTTCTATGCCGAAGACACGGACGGAGATGGCGTCTGCGATCGTCGACAGGTGTTGTTCAGCGGGTTTCATGAAGGAAATCACCAGTTGCGGATCAACGGTCTGCGCTGGGGGCTCGATGGCTGGCTGCATTGTGCGAGTGGCAGTCATCACGCTGGATACGGCAGCAAGATCCACGTGTTCTCTCATCTGGCGAACAAGGAGTTCCCGCTGGGGAGCCGTGACTTCCGCCTGAATGTCGACACGGGAGAGCTGGAACCTCTTTCCGGCCCGTCACAGTTTGGACGAAATCGGGATGATTGGGGGAACTGGTTTGGAGTGCAGAACAGTTTTCCGCTCTGGCACTATGTCTATGAAGATCGTTATCTGCAGAGAAATCCCCACTTCGCGACTCCGGATGCGCGAGTGTTGTTGACGGAAAGCAATCCCAGAGTCTTCCCGGTCGCGGAAATCGGAAAGCAACCGAATCCGATGACCCAGGTCGGACGATTCACGTCTGCCTGTTCCGGAATGATTTACCGAGATCAACTGCTTCCGCTGGGAACCGCCGACTCGCACGCGTTCACCTGCGAGCCGGTTCACAATCTGATCCAGCACCAACTGCTGACCCGGACGGGGGTGACATTTCAGGCCACGCGAGACGCAACAGGGGAGAGTCACGACTTTCTGGCCTCGACCGATCCCTGGTGTCGACCGGTGATGGTCCGGACAGGCCCCGACGGGGCGCTCTGGGTCGTCGATCTGTATCGATATCTGATCGAGCATCCGGAATGGGTTCCCAAAGCGGCACAAGAGGAAATGGCTCCGTTTCTGCGACTGGGAGACGGGCGTGGACGAATCTATCGAGTGTTGCCCGCGACCGATTCAGCCCGGGATGTTCCGAACCTGCTTGCGGCCAGCCCCCAAGAGCTGGTGTCATTGCTGAGCCACCCCAACGGCTGGGTGCGGGACGGAGCACAACGCCGAATCGTGGAACGGCATGACCTTTCCATGCTTCCCGATCTCAAAGAGGTGCTGCGAACTGGTCCGGACGCGATCGGCAGACTCCACGCGCTGTACACCCTGTCCCTGCTGAACGAACTCGCAGTGACGGATTGCATTGCCGCTCTCGGCGACAATCATCCCGATGTTCGACGCCATGCCCTGATTCTTTCCGAATCTCAACAGACGCCGACGCCCGAGCACTGGGCGGCCATCGAACAGCGGATCGAAGATCCCAGCGACGCCGTTCGCCTTCAACTCGCCTTTTCTCTGGGGGAATGGCGGCATCCCGCGGCGGTTGAACTCATGGCGCGTCACTGGCGATTGCCCAAACTGGATTCACGTATTCAGGTGGCCTTGTGCAGTTCATTGAATTCCGAAAATGTGGCAGCGGCCGTCGAGGCTGCGTCGCTCCGTCCAGCCGATCAGGAGTCGACATTCTCTCAGTATCGCCAGCTCATCCGACAGTCGATCGCGATGGGGAATCTCCAGCCCGTCCGCACCGCACTGGCAAGGTCTTCCCAGTCTGAATCCGACCTTGTTCGCGCCATGATTGCGCTGGACCAGGCGGCCTCACGGCCGGAAGCAGAGTGGGAGAAACTGGATCCGGTGGCTGTCGACGCCGTTTTCAATCAGATTCCGGCGTTTCTGGAATCCCAATCGGCACCCGTCTGGATGCGAGTCGAATGTCTTCCACTGCTTCTGACGAAGACGCCGACTCGAGACCGGTTCAACGAAGAGCTGCTTCTGCATCTGCTTTCGGTGAACGGGCCGACTCCAATGAAAAATGCCGTGATCCAGTCGCTGGGACGTCAAAAGGATGTTCGGGCAGGCATGGTTCTTCTCGCCGGATGGTCAGGCTATCTGCCCGACATGAAGACCCAGGTTCTGGAATCTCTGGTGAATCGACCTGAGTGGCATCACCTGCTGGTCAAGTCGCTGGATCAGAACCTGATTCAACCGGGCGAGATCAGCCTGACGCTGAAGGAACGCCTGCTCAGTCAAAAGAAATCCCCGGCCGCGAAAGAACTGCGACAGCGGCTTGAAATGAAATCCGGAGTCGACATCGCAAACGCCGATGAGGTCCTGCAACTCAATGGAGATCTCCGGCAAGGGCGTCTCATCTTTCTCAGGCACTGCTCGGAATGCCATCAGTTTCAAGGGGAAGGAATTCTCGTCGGACCGAACCTTTCCTCAGTGACCGGCCGGACGCCGGTGAGTCTGCTCGAAGCCATCGTCGATCCGAATCGCGCGGTGGAACCCCGCTATCTGAACTACTCGATCAGCCTGGCGGATGGACGGGTTCTCTCAGGCCTGATTGCTCACGATTCCGACAGCAGTCTCACACTGTTGAAAGCTCGAGGAGAAACTCAGGATGTCTTGCGGACGGAAATCGAAGAACTGCGTTCGACCGGAAAAAGTCTGATGCCGGAAGGCTTCGATAAAACGATTCCCGCTCAGGATCTTGCCGATCTGATTTTATACCTGCAACAGACCGGCAGTCCGGTGTCGACTCCTTGATCAGGGGAGAGGAAGAATTCCGGGAGAGATTCCTCAAGCCGTTTGCTCTGCCCGGTGCCCGCCTGTGCTGTTTTGGATCGGCGCGCATTTCGATGGAGGAAACGCGGCACTCCGCGCAGCGGGGACCGGGAGGGCATTTCGCAAGTGGCTCAGGCCTGTGACTTGAAGGCGCGTTGGAGTTCTTCCAGTGAAGTGTTCCCTTCGACGACGGCTCGCAGTCCATCCGATTGGAAGGATTGCGTTTTGTCGATGCGCGCCTGCATCCGGATCGCTTTGGGATCGGCGCCTTTCTGCACGGTCTGCTTCATGCCGTCCGTCATTTCGATGATTTCCAGCAGGGCGATTTTTCCCTTGTAGCCGATGCCGTTGCAGTGGTCGCAGAAGGACTCTTCCCCGGCTTTTTCCCCTTCCTCCGGTTCCGCACCGGCAATGGTGGGTCGGTAAAGAACGCGAGTCTCCGGCGGCAGTCCGATTTTGCTGAGCAGTGTCGGGTTTGGACGGTAAGCGCGCCGGCAGGTCTTGCAGAGTGCCCGAACGAACATCTGGCTGGCAACGAGCTTCAACTGATTCGCAACCAGCTGCGGTCCAACCGCTTTAATGAGCCGGGCGACGGCTTCGGCCGCATCCTTGGCATGCAGATCAGAGACGATCGAGCAGTTCGCCGAGAACTCCAGGGCGGCCTTCGCGTTTGCGGGATCGTCGATGGGATCGATGACCAGCACGTCGGCGTCCTCTCGTGAGGCACGCATCATCGTCTTGGAAAGGTCATCCCCTTCGAGCGTCTCGAACATTTTGACGTAGGAAATTTCACGTCCGATGTTCGCCAGAAAGTAGATGGAATACAGATAGGCGTCGGAGCAGCGCATGAGCGCGAGCTTGAGCGTCGTGACTCCGGAAAACGGAGGTCCTGCAGCGAGAATCACACCATTCTTTTCAGCGGAATAATTGCGAATCTTCTCAATCAGTGCTTCGCTGAATCCGAGATCGCGCGGCTTTTCGAGTTTGACCGCCGGATCGATGGCACGGATCGTCAGCCGTTCCGTGCCCCCTTCCATGGGCTGCGTGTTCACTCGCAACTCGTAGACTTTGCCGTCGTATTCGGCTTTGATGGCTCCTGCCTGGGGGCGGTTCTTGACCTTGATATCGAGCCCGGACAGCAGCTTCAGGATCTGCACGATGGCCTGTCCCTGCAGTGCAGGCATTTTTGTCGGAGCCGTTGGAACCGTGTCAATGAATACCGTTGACGCGGCGACCTGCCCTTTCTGATCGATCCGAATCATCTCTCCCCGCACGGCGAGCGCGTCACTGACCAGCTTCTTGGCAGGGAGAAGTCCGGCCTGAACAAGTCGTCCATGGGTCGTCAGATCCGGATTGTTCCCGTTCGCGGCCCCTTGAAAGAGAACGAATTCCTCTTCCTGATCTTCATCGGTTTCTTTTTCGACTTTTTTCTGATTGCGGCCAAATCCAAAGATCACGGAGAATTCCCTGCAAAATGAACGGTGAAAGGTGAGGTGCCCGTCAACAATGCACAAAGAAACATGGCCATCGAGGAGAAAGAGACTCCGCCGGCTCAGGGAGCCTTGGCCGGCGCCGAGAAGATCTCTTTGAAGAACTGCTGAAGCATTCCCCAGGATCGGGCATCGGCCGTCGCATCATAGGCGAGTGCGTCGATTCCGTATCGCCCGGCATCCGGATTGGTGAACCCGTGTCGGGCTCCACCAAATACGGTGATGACGTAATCGGCCTTGGCCTGTTCCATTCCAAAAGCGAACGCGTCAACGCTCGCTGCCGGAACGAAGGAGTCGGCCCCCCCCTGAAACACTGCGACTTTCGCCTGAATTTTCGCATCCGGCGGCGGCGGGCTCAACGCACCATGAAAGCTGGCCACTCCTTTCAATGGAGCCTCAGCGAAGGCCAGATGCAGCACGGTTGATCCACCGAAGCAGTACCCGATCGCCGCGAGATTGTCACCGTCGACACCCGGTTGTTCTTTGAGAACATTGAGCCCGGACAATGCGCGATCGCGCCATTTCTGCGTATTCGAGCGAATCGTTCCGGACCATTCCGAAGCCTGAGTCGGATGCTCCGTCACTTTCCCTTCTCCGAACATATCCAGTGCGAACGCCACGTATCCGGCTTCTGCCAACTGGCGTGCGCGGGACTTGGCATAGTCGTTCAGGCCCCACCATTCATGAACGATCAGGACCCCCGGACGAGGAGCGGTCACCGCATCATCCCAGGCCAGGTAACCCTTCAACGGTTCACCGGCATGCGAATATTGAATCTCACGGGTCTTGACTTCGGCCTGCAGCGGCAGGACGGGCACGGCTGTCAGCACGGCTCCCCAGATGAACATCCACGCGAATCGCTGCATACTCTGAATCCTCACTTTGGAGTGTCATATGACAGGGAACCGGACAGGGGGTGGCCTGCCGGTCAGAGCCAGTCCGGGATTCTGAACTATAGCATCTGAAGATCCAATTTTCAGGGAAACCGCCCCCACCAATTTCTGATCTGATTTCCCCCCCTGACCGGATCCCGGAATCCGTTACGAGCAGACCCATGCAGTCTGGCGATCTCAAAAGATTCGTTCTCCTGACTTTCAGTCGCGCAAGCATTTGTTTATGTTTTATGCGGATTGTGGCCCTCCGAGTTTCCCGGCCGAGTGATCTCACAGTATTCGTTTCCCCTGATTCGTTTCCCCTGATGAGAAGCGGCTCTCCGCATCGTCGAGATGAGGGGCCCCGATCTCTGCCGCTTCCAGTTTCCCTTCCCAGGTCAACAGAAACATGATTCACCCTTTGAGATGTCTCGCGGCGTTCGGCGCTTCCCTGATCCTGGGACTGTTGACCCCCCTGATTGGGCAGACGGCAGAGCCGCGAGTCGACGACTGTGTGATCCTGATCAGCGTTGATGGCCTGGCGAATTTCTATCTCGACGACCCGAAAGCAGAACTGCCGACCATTCGCGAACTGGCTCGACAGGGAGTCTGCGCACGACAGGGAATGACCTCTTCGTTTCCCACGGTGACCTGGCCGAACCACACCGCTCTGGTGACCGGGACTTCCCCTGCAAAGCATGGAGTGTTCAGCAACAGTTACCTGGACCGGGAAACGGGAAAGACCATTCCGTTTCTGCCGGACCCTCATTTCGATAAGGACGAAATCGTCAAAGTTCCGACCGTCTACGATGTTGCCGCACAGGCGGGACTGACCACGGCGGGGATCATCTGGCCTGCGACTCGCAATGCCAGGACACTGCACTGGACGGTTCCGGATATGGGGGGGGAGGATGCCTGGCCGAAGTACGGAACTCCCAGCTGGATGGCAGAACTTCGGGAAGCGGGCATTCCAGTCGACAGACATGCCGCCTGGGTGAAAGAGCCTTCCGGTGGAGTTCAGCGGGACTGGCTGTACACCCGACTGCTCTCGCATGTCGTCAAACACCATCAGCCGAACCTGGTCCTGATCCATCTCGTTGAAGTGGATCATGCCCACCACAAATACGGACCGCGAACTCCCGAGGCCTACTGGTCCATCAGCCATGCCGACGATCGGGTGAGAGACATCGTCGAGGCCGTCCGTCAGTCTCCCAAGGCGGACCGAACGACCATCATCGTCAGCAGCGATCATGGATTTTTTCCGATTGAGCGGGACATTCGCATCAATCTCCTGTTTAAAGATCAGAAGCTGGCGAACGGTTCTCCGGCGATCAGAAACGTGTCCCAGGGAGGGGCCTGTATGCTGTACATCATGGATGAGTCCAGAAAAGAGGAACTGACTCAACTGATCCTGGATCGGGCTCCACTGGTCGAGGGGATCGAAGAAGTGATCGCAGCGAAGGACTTCGAACGGATCGGTCAGTTCACTCCCACAGCCGACTCCCGAGCGCCAGACTTCTGGCTGGCCAGTCGCAGCGGGTTCGCCTTCTCGGACTCTTCAAACGGAGATGACATCGTCGTTCCGCGCCCGCTGGGGGGAACGCATGGGTACATGCCCAATCACCCGGAGATGCATGCGACACTGGTGATCGTTGGCCCAGACATCCGGAAAGGAGAAGATCTGGGCCTGGTCTCGAGCCTGGACGTCGCCCCGACGATTGCGGAAATGCTGGGAGTCGCACTTCCAACGGCAGATGGAAAGCCACTGAAAAGGGCATTCCGTCCGGCCCCGTAATCAGGATGTGAACGTCAAGGGGCTTGCTTCCGGGCCCGGTTCAGAGACAAGCCCCTTGAATCACGCTCCGATGAATCCTTGATGTCCATCCCGCGAAGCCTGCGGACTGCTGACGATTCCTCGACATTTCCATCAAGGTGTGCAACCATTCCCGGTCTGTTCCGGGATCCCCAGGCCCCCTTGTCGTGATGTCGTGAATCAGTCAGGTCTGTGACATGGCCGTTCGAAATTCCAAGCCGATTCCGCAGATCGTTCCCGTCTTCAGCTGTGAGCACGGAGGAAACTCGATTCCCTCGGAATTCCGTCGCCTGTTCGCAAGTGCCAGGGAGATCCTGCAGTCGCATCGCGGGTGGGATCCGGGGGCACTGGAACTGGCAAAGCGATTTGCCCGACATTTCGATGTCCCATTGACCGCGGAAGTGCGATCCCGACTGCTGATCGAGATGAATCGCTCACTGCATCATCCCCGCCTGTTTTCTGAATACAGTCGGGCTCTTCCAGAATCGATCCGGCAAAAACTGATCGATGACGTCTACCATCCTTACCGGGATGACGTGACTCGACGAATCACGGCTCTCTCGAAGAAGACACCTGTCGTTCACCTTTCCGTCCATTCCTTTACACCGGTCATGAATGGAACGAAACGGCGGACTGACATCGGACTGCTCTTTGATCCACAGCGACCGCTCGAAGCGGCGTTCTGCCGGGCGTGGAAGAGAACTCTCAAGCAGGTGCTGCCGGGTTGTGCCGTTCACATGAACCTGCCGTATCGCGGAACGTCAGATGGCTTCACGGCCGCATTGCGGACAGAGTTTCCGGAAGACCGGTACGCCGGGATCGAACTGGAAGTGAATCAGAAATTTCCACTCGGAGACGCCCCCGAGTGGAAACGGATTCAACAGATCCTCGTGACGACGTTTGATGACTCACTTCGAGGTTTTCGTCTGGATACGACAGACGTACATATCTGAAGTGAAATAGAGAACGGAACCATCCGGTCCTCCGAACGCACAGTTCGAGACGTTCTCTCCGGTGCTGATCCGTCCCAGCAGTTTCCCTTCGCTGTTCAGCACGGACACGCCTCCCGGTGCGGTGCAGAAGATGTTTCCGTGACGATCCACTTTCACACCGTCCGGAAGTCCTGGCAGTTTTCCGACGTCGGCGGTGAAGTCATAAAGAACTTTCCCGGCGTCCAGCGTGCCGTCGGCTTTGACAGGAAAGGCCATCAGCACGGCAATTTTTGGATCAGAGACCGGAACGTACAGAGTCTTTTCATCCGGAGAAAAAGCAATTCCATTGGGACGGGTCAAGTCCCTGGCGAGAAGAGTCACCGTTCCGTCAGTCGCCACGCGATAGACTCCACAGAAGTCCAGTTCGCAGCGGGGATCTTTCAGTTGCTGCGGCAGGCCGTATGGCGGGTCGGTGAAATAAATGTCCCCATTCGATTTGACGACGACGTCATTCGGACTGTTGAACCGCTTTCCCTGATAGTTGTCGGCCAGCGTCCGTTTTCCGCCACCCACGGTCAGCACGGAAATCCGGCGATCTCCGTGTTCCGCACTGACCAGGCGTCCCTGGAGATCGAGTGCCAGACCGTTCGAGCCCGGTTCGCCACCGTAATCACCAAGCCCGGTGAAGCCGGAGGGCTTCAGATGAATGGAAGTTCCTTTTCCGGGGACCCATTTGCGGACGGTATTGCTGGGAATTTCGGAAAACAGCAGATACCCCGGGCCCCCTTTTTCCGGAACCCAGAGGGGACCTTCCGTCCAGTCGAATCCGGAAGAGATGACTTCAATTCTGGCGGCGGGATCGATCAGCGTTGCCAGCGCCGGATCTTTCGAAATCACCTCGCCAATCACAGGAAAATTCAGCGTGTCCTGGGCCAGAAGCGGCCCGGAGATCAGGGCACACAGTGCCAGTGCAGAAATTCGCAACATCGAGAGTCTCTCCGAATCGAGGGGACACCGCAGTGCGGCATGCGCTGTGTCAGCCTGCGCTGACACTTGTCGTCCCACTCTCGTGAAATCCCGACGGAATGGCAACCATCACCGACTGTGGATTCGTGCGCCGGCACGGTCCTGCCTGCCCCCGAGGACGTTCACTTGTTCCGGAGAGAGCGAAAACATCCCGGTCCTTCCGCAGAAAGACGGGATGCTCTCTTGTGCTGTGTCCAGCCTAGACCAGTTTGGTCTATCATGTGGCCGCGAAGAGCGCCTTTCCCTCAATGAAACATTGAGTTTCCACGAGCCAGTACGTCACATGAATGACGAAACCGCTCTAAATCTGGGGGTTGCTCGAACTGTTTCGCGGCTCGTTGGCCGCTCTCGTCATGCTTTTTCAACCCCACAATTTAGAATGGATGATGCACTTGTCTGTTTGCCGCGCGTGCAGGGTGCCGGCTCAGCTGAACTCACGTTCTGCAGAGAGAATGACTTCATAGGCGGTTTGCGCATCGTCCGCTGCCCGCAGCAACGGGAGAAACTCCGGCAGCTGAATCATGCGACTGAGACGTGCCAGCACCTGCAGGTGCGACTGCGTATCCCGGCACAGAATCAGAAAAAAGCAGTCGGTTGAGGAATTATTCGGGGCTCCGAAAGAGATCCCGTTCGTTGTGCGTCCGAAGGCGACGAGCGATTCAGCGGCGGTATCCGGCAGGGGATTGCGCGGGTGCGGAAACGCAACGCCGTTATCAAAGGCCGTCGAACACATCGCTTCGCGGTCCTGAACGGCTTTCAGAACGGCAGCGGGTTCCCAGATCTGCCAGGTCCGCCCGGCGGTCTCGACCAGCGATTCCAGCACCGATCGTTTCGTGCGGGCTTCCAACGGAATCTGGATCAGTTCCGGCTTCAGCAGGCTCGAGACGGGAACTTCTTTGGGAATCGCCGGACTCACCTGGGCGTTTTCCAGGGCGGCGAGCTGACTGTCGGAATAGTCTCGCATCTCCTGTTCGAGCCATTGCGTCACTTCCGCGGCGTGGAATTGCCATTCCGTTCCCCGCTTATGTGCCGGGATTCGCCCGCGGCTTGCCAGACGTTCGATTTCGCGGCGATCTCGACCGAGCTGCCGCGCCAATTCATCTACGGAATACCATTCGTGGGACATGGAGGGCTTTGAGCGTTGAGGACAGAGTCGGAGGGAGAGCGGCGTCCGTTCGACATGCTACCGACAAGCAGCAGCTTTCCGATGAGACGCTGGCCACAAAATTTCAGTGCAAACAATCCGTGCGAACAATTTGATGCTGCCACCGGCGATCCTCCGGGACTGCTCCTGCAATCGTTCCGCCTGAGAGTTGCTGATTCCCGACGGCATTCAAACATCTGTTGAAGCACGCTCTTGAGAGCAGCTGACTCAAACCGATCACTTGCACGGTCGTTGACGATCAGCTCGATTGCCAGCCAACTGGAGACACCGAAGCTGTTCGCGGGAGATTCGCCTGCATGAACACTGGGTTCACAAGCGGATCCAAGTGACGATGACCGGGCAACAGTACCGTTGCCATCATCCCTTGAGCCCGAGAGGTGAACTGGTCACACCGTCACAGCATACAGAAAGGTTGTGCTTCCGTCACCAGAAACTGCAGGACTTCGCTGACACAGAAAAGAATCAACGATTGATGATCTGATCGGCCAGCCGGTCACGTGCGGCGACACATTGCCGAATGACTTCCCGGGACTCCAGATTCCACAGGTCCCGTGACCAGACTTCCATTTCGTACCAGCCGGCGTACCCGTTCTGCTCCAGAGCGGAAATGAGATCTGTCAGCGGCAGACGACCTTCGCCGGGGAGCAGCCGATCGTTTTCGTGACGGGGAGCGTCACTCCAGTCTGCCAGGGAAACCAGCCGGATTCGCGAAGCAATCTCGCCGGCTCGACGCAGCAGGTCATTCTCTTCCCACAGATGATATGCACCGAACGCCATCTGTAGGTGCGGGTGATTGACCCGGTCCAGCAGCGCCAGTGTCTCATCAATGGAATTCAGAAAAGACCAGTTTCTGGCGTACATCATGTGCATCGGCTGAACGGCCAGTGTCACACCGTACACTGCTGCCAGATCGCTCAACTCTTTCAGTGAGTCGGTCACGATGCGGAGTGCGTGAGAGCGGATATGTCCGCCTTGCGGGCCAGTGATGACGGTGACGGTTTTCGCGTTGACCTGACCAGCGAAACGAATGATGCGGCGCCCCTCGGAAATCACATCATTGAGCGGGCAGCTATGATCTCCGGTGAAGCCACTGATCCAACCCAGGCTGGAGACGACCATTCCGGATTGCTGAATGCGTCGCAGTGAGCGACGGACACCGTATCGCAGCAGCTTCCGCCAGTGCAGTCCGATCGCGGGAATCCCGAACCGCTGGTAATCATGCAGGTCACTGGCCAGGCAATTCCGCAGCGTCGTGAGCTGGTTGATTGCCAGGCGGTCCTGAAGTGCGCTGGAAGGACAGGTCTCTTGAAACGGCGTCGACGGGAACGGACCTGTGATGGGACTCGATCCTTTTGAGAGTGCCTTCTGTGGAACAGGGCTCTCCGAGACAACCGGCATTGAATCCGATGGAGGTAATGAGGATTTCTCGAGCGGATTCCCAAACGATGAACTCACTGGATCTCCTGCCGTTGTGACCTGACTCTGCCGCGAGAGCATACCGAGCGCCCGGCGCTCTGACTAGTCGAACTTCGACAGGAAATTTTTTCATTCGCAGAAAGCAAACTCGTTCCCCATTCCGAAGTTGATTTTTGGAAGAGACATTGATCTCTGTATCGCCTGCTTTTCGTCAGACTCATTTGACGAGTGAGCCTGATGGTGACGACAATCATCGCCGTTCTGTGAGTTCCCATCGCGGTGAATCACACAACGGTTTCGAATTCCCTGTTACTGATTGAGATGTCATGCCCTGGTGGATCTATGCCGCGTTCATCGTGTTCGTGGCCGCACTGATTCTTCTCGATTTGTGTGTGCTGCATCGAGGTGAAACGCAGATCTCCGTCAAGAAAGCACTGGGCTGGACCAGCTTCTGGGTCGCCCTGGCGATGCTGTTCAATGTGTTCGTGTACCTGCTGTATGAAGGGTACCTCTTCAAAGACTGGATCACGACCGATCATTCCAGCGGTACAAAGGCCGCCAAAGAGTTCTTCGCGGGATACGTGATCGAATATGCGCTGTCGGTCGACAATATCTTTGTGATCGCCATGATCATCCAGGCATTCCGGGTTCCTGCACAGTATCAACACCGGCTGTTGTTCTGGGGGATTGCCGGCGCAGCGGTCCTCCGCGGTATCATGATCTTCGCCGGTGTCGCGATGATCGAACGTTTTGAATGGACGATGTACCTGTTCGGCGCTCTGCTGATTTTCTCTGCGATCCGAATGGCGAAGAGTGAAGACGAAGAGTTCGATCCGGAGAAAAGCTCCATCATGCGGGTTGCGAAACGACTGTTTCCGGTGACCCACGAATTTGATGGAAAGAAATTTTTCACAATCCAGAACGGACGTCGTACGGCGACTCCCATGTTTCTGGCGGTGTTTCTCATCGAAAGCTGTGATGTCATGTTCGCGGTCGACTCCATTCCAGCCGTCATCGCGCTCACCCGAGATCCGTTTATCGTCTTCACGTCAAATATCTTTGCCATCCTCGGGTTGCGATCGCTGTACTTCGCCCTCGCAGGATTGATGGCCGACTTCCATTATCTGAAACTGGCGCTCGTCGTATTGATGGTGTTTGTCGGGATCAAGATGATGCTCTCCAACTACTATCACATGCCGATCAATCTCTCTCTCGGAGTCATTGGAACCATTCTGGCGGCCGGAATCATCGCCTCGCTGATCCATTCCCCCCCCAAGCTGAAAAATCAGACGGCGGAAAAGGATGGCCACGAGTAATCCGTCATTTGTCAGGGGCCACCCAATGAGCCTGCCCCTGAATTCAACAAGACAATTCAAATCCTTCTCCCCTCAGGGGAGAAGCAGAATTCCGGGACAGACTCCGCTGGGGAAATCTTACTCTGGGGAAATCTCATCGGAAGTCAGAGACACGTTCACACAGGGGCGATTCAGAACAGATTGAAATCGGGATAGGGGGGAGTAATCCCCCCTCCCACACCACCGGGCATACGGGTCCGTACCACGGCGGTTCGGCTGGTTAAGTTGTTACTGGTTGACGAATGAAGGCAGGCCCAGAGACTGCCAG
>Ga0182736_1000181_pt1 | contig 124681 bp, 120 predicted proteins | sample eDN5th30CKraftBY_FD_128882 | JGI IMG/M metagenome (GOLD analysis project Ga0182736, IMG submission 128882) | Enriched backyard soil microbial communities from Emeryville, California, USA - eDNA 5th pass 30_C Kraft BY (version 2) (version 2) | ecosystem: Environmental > Terrestrial > Soil >... | reverse complement strand
TCGCAGGCGGCACCGTGGTGATGAAGCCTTCGCCGGAAACCCCGCTGGAGGCTTATATCATTGCCGAGGCAGCCGAAGCGGCTGGCCTGCCGGCCGGCACCGTCAACCTTGTGCCCGGTGAGCGGGAGGCGGCCGACCACCTCGTCCACAATCCCGGCGTGGACAAGGTCAGCTTCACCGGATCGACCGCCGCGGGCAAGCGCATCGCCGAAGTCTGCGGCAGCCGTATCGCGCGCTGCTCGCTGGAACTGGGCGGCAAGTCGGCAGCCATCGTGCGCGACGATTTCCCGATCGAGGCGGCGGCGCAGATTCTTGGCAACACCATCACGATGATGAGCGGACAGGTCTGCGCGATGCTCAGCCGCGCGGTCGTGTCGAAGCACCGGCATGACGAGCTGGCCGAAGCGATTGCCGGGGTGATGAAGGGCGTGAAGATCGGCAATTCCGACGATCCGGAAACGCAGCTCGGCCCGTTGGCGATGAAGCGCCAGCTCGAACGCGTCGAAATGTATATCGAGGAAGGGAAGAAGAGCGGCGCCGATCTGGTCACCGGCGGCCAGCGTCCCGCGCATCTGAACAAGGGCTATTTCATAGAGCCGACGCTGTTCGCCAATGTCGATAACACCAGCCGCATCGCGCAGGAAGAAATCTTCGGCCCCGTCCTGTGCCTGATCCCGGCGGAGGACGAGGAAGACGCGATCCGCATCGCCAATGAGAGCAACTTCGGCCTCAATGGTTCCGTGATGACCAACGACCCGCAGGCCGCCTATGACGTGGCACGCAAGGTGCGCACGGGCGTGGTCGGCCACAACGGTATGCGCATGGATTTCTCCATGCCCTTCGGCGGCTTCAAGCAGAGCGGCATGGGCCGCGAAGGTGGCGAAGAAGGGCTTTGGCCCTATCTCGAAACCAAGACCATCCTGCTGGACGCATCGCCCGAACGGGTTTGATCCCGGATAGCCGCTCCGCTCCTTCGCTTGTGAAGGGGGAGCGGCGTTGCGGCCTTTGGTCAGCACAATGCAGAAGCATGTTCTTCGGATCGCATGTCTGGCGATCGCTGCGCTCGCCCTTTCGGCCTGCGCCAGTGGCCGGAACTATCGCCCGGTCAGCGATGTGCCGGTGCGGGTCGGCCAGCCCTATATTATCCGCGGCACGACCTATACGCCCGCTGCCGACCCTGCCTACGACCGGCTGGGCTATGCGAGCTGGTATGGTTCGGAATCCGGTAACCAGACGGCCAATGGCGAACGCTTCCGGACGGGCTGGGTAACTGCCGCGCACACCACGCTGCCGCTGCCCAGCTATGTCGAGGTCACTGCGCTCGACACCGGGCGGCGGATCATCGTGCGGGTGAATGATCGCGGCCCGTTCTCCGGGACCATGCGGATTATCGACCTGTCACGCGGCGCGGCAGAGCAGCTGGGCATTCGCCAGCAAGGGGTCGCGCCGGTTCGGGTCCGCGTGGTGGAACCATCGGAGGAAGACCGCCGTCGCCTGCGCGACGGAAAGCCCGCGCGCGAACTGCCCCGCGTGGAGGGGCGGGTGCTCGAAAACCTCCGCGCGCAGATGGCGGCGGCGGGTGGGTAAGCGGCCGCCGTTAGGGCCGCCTCAGGGGATCAGGCCTAATCGGCGATAGGTCGCTGTCGTTGCGTCAAATAGCGCGATGTCTGATGTGCCGCGCGCGACTAGTTGTGCGCCGGAAATGGCGGTGAAGATGGCCACTGCGTGGTCATGAATGCCATCCGCGGGCTGATCCGCATCATGTAATACTCGCCCCAACCAGGCTATATTGACGTCTGCGAAAGCCGCCAGCTCCCGCCGTACTGGTTCTGGCAGATCGTCATATTCGGCGCCAAGCTGGCTCGCGAGGCATATCTGGTTGTCATCTTCCAGCGCGCGGCGAAAGATGGCGATATAGGCGGTGAGGCGAGCCGAGAGGTCAGGCTCCCGCTCAGCCAGTGCGGCAAGTTCGGCGGCGGCCAACTCCCGATATTGCCGGGCCAGCGCCTCCCCAAGATCAGCCTTGGTTGGGAAGTGATAGTGCAGGCTGGCGCTGGTGATGCCCACCTCTCCTGCCAGATGGCGGAAGTTAAGGCCGGTATAGCCGTGGGATTTCGCTACCGCGCGCGCCGCGTCGAGTATCTGCCCGCGTCTGCCCTGCCCATCGCGGCTATTTTCATCGGTCATGCTCGCATACCTCGGTGTTTGACTCCCGCGATGCAATTCATCACGACCTATCTACCTGTTGATAGATAGGGGTGTGGAATGATTCTTTACGACCGTCAAGGAACTCCCAACGCTGCCCGCATTCGTATCGTGCTGGCGGAAAAGGGGCTGGGGGCCGCTGTGGAATATCGCACCGTGGATCTGATCGCGGCTGAACAGAAGCAGCCCGATTTCCTGGCGATGAATCCCATTGGTAAGACCCCGGTGTTGGTGCTCGATGATGGCCTGGCACTCTCCGAAAGCGGGGCCATCACCGAATATCTGGACAATCTCGACGGTAACCCGGTGCTGACCGGGCGAACTGCACGTGAGAAGGCGCTGATCCACATGATGCACCGGCGCGTGGAAATCATGCTGCTGGAGCCGATCGACGATCATTTTCACTATGGCACGCCCGGCCTCGGCCCTGCACTACGGCTTTGGCGCAAGCCGGATTGGCCGGGTCGGCACGAATGGGGCCTGCGGCGCGGGGCAGAAGCGCGTGCGGCTTTGCCTTGGTTCGAGAAGGAACTGGCCCACCACGCCTTTCTATCGGGGGAACGCTATTCGATGGCCGATATCACTCTGCTCGCGGCGATCGACTTTGGTCGGGCCATGGGCTCGCTGCCAACGGATCTGACGCCCCATCTAGCCGCGTGGTATGGCCGGATGCAGGATGTTCCGGCGGTAAAAGAGCGTGGGGGCCAGGATCTGTTGCCTGAAGACATTTCCCGCATGGCTGGATGAAGATCAAATCTTCTTGTCGTTCGGATCGATCTTCGGATCGCTCTTCAGCATGGGGTCCCAGTGTTCGGCGACCTTTCCGTTCTCGATCCGGTAGAGATCGAACCAGGTGGAATAGTAGGTTTCGCCGTTTGCATCCTTCTCCGGCCGGACGAAGGCGGTGGTGACGTAGTCTCCTTCCGCCATCAGGTGGATCAGCGGCAGGTCCAGCACATCCTTGATCTCCCGTTCCGGGCGTGAGGAACGGACATAGTCCACCAGTCCTGCAAGGCCCTGCGCTGCGTTGGGGTTATGCTGGATATAGTTTTCGGCGATGAATTCGTGTGCGCGGTCAGCCCGGCCCGCCTGCAAAACAATGCGGTACATGTCATAGACCAGCCGCTTATTCGCCGCCAGACGCGGGTCATCGCTGGAAAGCAGCGACGCATGATCCTGAGATACCACAGGCGGAACAGACATAGTCAACGACTCCTGAGCAGCGAGGGGGCTGGTAAGCGCCGTCGCAAAGGTTCCTATCGCAATCAAAGCGAGACGCATCCTCGTTTCTCCCTGCATTTTCCCTTGTTTGGCAAAGTAGGGGTGACGCGGCAAGCGCGAGACGTTACAGGGCCGGACAAACGCAATTTCGGTCCGGGAGAAACAGTTTCATGCGCTTCAAATATCTGGCTCCGGGCCTGCTAGTTATCCCTTTTGCGGCGGCCCAGGCGGAAGATAATTCGGTCATCGTCGTTACAGGGCACGGTCTTGAGAAAACGCCCGCGACACCTGCCTATGACGTGATCGAGATCGATCGTGACCGGATCGTCAGCTCTGCGTCCGGCCGGATAGAAGATACGCTTTCCACGGTCGCGGGCTTCCAGCAATTCCGCCGGTCGGATAGCCGCGCTTCCAACCCCAGCGCGCAGGGCGCAACGTTGCGGGCACTGGGGGGCAACGCCACCAGCCGCGCACTGCTGCTGCTCGACGGGGTTCCGCTGGCCGATCCGTTCTTTGGCTATATTCCCTTTTCCGCCGCCGCGCCGGAACGGTTGGGCAATATCCGTGTGATGCGCGGGGGCGGTTCCGGCCCGTTCGGTGCGGGCGCGCTGGCAGGAACGATAGAGCTGGAAAGCGCCGATGCCGCCACGCTTGGCCTGATCGGCGGTCAGGCGCTGATCAACAACCGAGGTGAGACGGAACTTTCCGGCACGCTCGCCCCGCAAGTGGGCGATGGTTTCGCCGTGATCAGCGGCCGCTGGGATCGGGGGCAGGGTTTCTACACCACCCCAGCCGACCAGCGCGTGCCCGCTTCCGTGCGCGCTGCTTTCGATTCATGGTCCGCCAGTGCGCGGCTGGTGCAGCCGCTGGGCGATAACCTGGAAGTGCAGGTTCGCGGCCTCGCTTACGAGGACAATCGCGTGCTGCGTTTCGATGGCGCGGATACCGGCAGCGAAGGGCAGGATGTCAGTGCGCGGCTGGTCAGTCGGGGGCCGTGGCAGGTCGACGTGCTCGGCTATGCCCAATGGCGTGATTTCAACAATATCGTGATCTCTTCCACCAGTTACGCCAAGACGCTGGACCAGCGCGATACGCCGTCCACCGGGCAGGGCGGCAAGATAGAGGTGCGCCCTCCGGTCGGTGGTGGGCACACGCTGCGGCTGGGCGCGGACTTCCGCCGGTCGGAAGGCGATCTCGCGGAATACCGCTATACCGCTGCGGGCGCCGAGAACGGCAGCCGTTTCGCCGGTGGCGTGAACACCGATCTGGGCTTCTTCGCAGAGAATGACTGGGTGATGGGGCCGCTGACGCTGACCGGGGGGCTGCGCGCGGATCGCTGGACCATAAAGGATGGATACCACCGCAATCTCAACGCGTTGGGCGGTGTGATCGAGGATGCAGTTTATCCGGACCGCGCCGATTGGTCGTTCTCCTACCGTGCGGGTGCAGTGGTGCAGGCTGCCGAAGGGTTGAAACTGCGCGCCGCCGCCTACAGCGCGCTGCGCCTGCCTACGCTGAACGAACTCTATCGCCCCTTCGTCGTGTTCCCGGTGACGACGTTGGCCAATGCCGCGCTGGAGAACGAGCGGCTGGAAGGTTTTGAAGCCGGGATCGACTGGCGGCCGATGCGGGGTGTGGGCTTCGCGCTGACCGCCTTCGACAACAAGGTGAAGAATGCGGTCACCAATGTGACCGACCCGAATCTGGGCGCCAATACGCGGCAGCGGCGCAATATCGACGCGATTGACGCGCAAGGCATCGAATTCGCGACACAGCTCGAATTCGGGCAGTTCGGGCTTGATAGCACGCTGGCCTATACCGATGCCACGATGCGCGGTAGCGGTGCCGCCGCCGATCTCGACGGGTTCCGGCCAGCGCAGACGCCGCGCTGGGCCGCCAGCGCAACGGCAAGCTGGCAACCGGCGGAAGGAACGAAGCTGGCCGCCACGCTGCGCCATGTCGGGCGCCAGTACGAGGATGATCAGCAGGACGATGCCCTGCCGGCGGCGACAACTGTCGATCTGTTCGGACAGGTGCCGCTCGTAGGCCGGTTGAGTGCGGTCGCGCGGGTGGAGAATCTGTTCGACGCGAAGGTAATCACTCGCAATCAGGCCGGATCGATGGATATCGGTGTGCCGCTGACCGTGTGGGGCGGCTTGCGCTACGGCTTCTAATCTCCCCTCTATCGCCCGCTGACGCATGGCGTTACGCATGGGCAAAACAGAGGAGAGATGATGGCGACGGTAGCTCCAGCGGGCTGCGCGGTGCTCGATGTGCGGAATCCGCGCAGCGGCGAGGCGGATTTCAGGCTCGAGGTATCTTCGGCGGAGGAGGTGGCCATAAAGGCCGCTCGTCTGCGCCAAAACCAGCGCGCATGGGCAGCGATGCCGCTGGCGGCCCGCTGCGGCGTCATGGCGCGCTGGCTGGGCGAAGTGAAGGCGCGCGCTCTTGAAATAGGCGAGGCTGACGCGGCCGACACCGGCGGCTGCCACACTTCCTACCTGCAAGGCTTCATTACGCTGGGAAACATCGGCGGCTGGCTGGAGGACGCGCCGAACGCCCTCTCGGCCTATGAGGTGAGCGGCACCAGTGCCGTCATGCCCACGGTGGAGGTGCAGAGCCAGCTTGTGCCCTATGCTCTGGTGGGCGTCATTTCACCCTGGAATGCGCCGCTTATGCTGGCGTTGCTCGACGCTGTGCCGGCCTTGTTCGCCGGTTCTGCGGTTTTGCTGAAGCCTAGCGAAGTGACGCCGCGCGTGATCGAAAAGCTGTTCGAAACCGTGCGTGCGGTTCCAGAGCTGGCGGCGGTTTTCGATTATGTGACCGGCGATGGCGCGGTGGGCCAGCAGGTGATCGGGCAAGCCGATCTGATCTGCTTTACCGGCAGCGTTCCCACGGGCCGCAAGGTCGCGGTCGCCTGTGCGGAGCGGCTGATCCCCTGCTTTCTGGAACTGGGCGGCAAGGACCCGGCCATCGTAACCGCCACCGCCGATTTGGAACGCGCCGCCACCGCCGTGCTGCGCGGTGCGGTCTATGCGACGGGCCAGGTCTGCTATTCGACTGAGCGGGTCTATGTGCATGAAAGCGTGTACGATGCTTTCGTGAAGCTGCTGGTTGAGAAGGTGCAAGCCGTGCGGCTCAACGCCGATAACCCGCGCGCCGGACATATCGGGCCTTTCACATTCGCGCCGCAGGCGGAGATCGTGAAACGGCATCTGGACGATGCCGTCATGAAGGGTGCCACGGTCCTGACTGGCGGAGTGGTGGAGGACATCGGCGGCGGCCTCTACATGCGGCCCACGGTGCTGACTGGCGTGACGCACGACATGCTGATCATGCGGGACGAGACGTTCGGCCCCTGCATCCCGGTCATGGCCTATGCCGATGTGGACGATGCCGTTCGGCTCGCCAACGATACGCAGTTCGGTCTTACCGCCTCGGTGCTGGCGGGCAGCGAGGAGGAGGCGCTGGCGATAGGGCGGCGGGTGAATGCCGGGGCGGTGTTTCTGCAGGATACCTTCCTGACGTTCGGCAAGATGCGCACCATCGGCACGCACAGCTTCGGTTTCTCCGGCCTGGGTGGATCGCGCACCGGGCTTGAATCGATCCTGAGGTTCGTCCGGCGCAAGGCCTTGATGACCCAGCATGGGCCGGTGGCGGATATTCAGGACGATCATCACCTGGGGAATGCTGCCGGGGGCGCGGCCGCGTGAAGATCGCCGCCGCTGTCAGCCGCGCTGGCGCGCCTTCGCCCGAGATTGTCGAACTGGAGCAGGAAGAACCGCGCGCGGGCGAAATGCGTGTGCGGCTGGTCGCCTGCGGCATTTGCCACACGGACCTGCACGCGCATGAGGGGCGATTGGCGCCGCTACCCATCGTGTTGGGGCATGAGGGCGCGGGCGTGATCGAGAGCGTGGGAGAGGGTGTGGCCGGCTTCGCGCCGGGCGATCATGTGCTGCTGTCCGGCAGTTCCTGTGGTGCCTGCCCTTCCTGTGCCGCTGATCTGCCCAGCTATTGCGACACCGCCATGCCGCGCATCTTCGGCGGCGGGCGGATGGATCGATCGGTGGCGCTGAGCGCCGGAAGGGAGCCGGTCCATTCGCACTTCTTCGGCCAATCCAGCTTTGCCAGCCATGCCATCGTGCCGGAACGGACGGCGGTGAAAGTGCCGCATGACCTGCCGCTGCCCAGCCTTGCCCCGCTTGGTTGCGGGATCATCACCGGCGCGGGCACTGTGCTCAATTCTCTTGCCTTGCAGCCGGAGCAATCGATCGTGGTGTTCGGCACCGGAGCGGTGGGATTGAGCGCGGTGATGGCGGCGCGGCTGGCAGGTGCATCGCGCATTGTCGCTGTGGACCTTTCAGCCGAGCGGCTGGAACTGGCGCGGGCACTGGGCGCGACCAACTGCCTGCGGGGCGACGAGGCGGACCTTGCGGCAAAGGTGCGCGCCGTCACCGGGCGCGGTATGGATGCCAGCGTCAATACCACCACTGCACCGTCCATATTCGATGCGGCGATGGATTGTCTGGCGATGCGGGGCACTGCCGCCTTTGTCACCGCTCCACGCGGCGATTGGGCGCCGAAGATGTTCCCGATGCTCAGCGGCGGGCGATCGCTGAAAGGGGTGCTGGGCGGCGATGCGGACCCCCGCCAGATGATACCTGCGTTGATCGGGCATTGGCGCGAAGGGCGCTTTCCGTTTGACCGGATGCTCGCCTTCTACCCCTTTGCTGAAATCGCCCGTGCTTTCGAAGATGCCCGGTCGGGCAAGGTAATCAAGCCGGTGCTTGTGATGGATGGAGATGCGAATGACGCCTGATCTGCGTACGAAACTGGAAAGCCTTGGCCGCGATCTCACGCCAGAAATGCTGGGCGGCACGACGCAGTTGTTCGCCGCGATCGCGAAGGGAAGCGATCCGTCGGTGGAGGTGACGCGGGACCTTTCCTATGGCCCGCATGAGCGGCACCGGCTGGACGTGTTCCGTCGGGCGGAAACCACTGGCGCGCCGGTGCTGGTTTTCGTCCACGGCGGCGGCTTCGTGATGGGCGACAAGCGATCGGCTGAAACGCCGTTCTACGACAACATCGGCACCGCGGCGGCGCTGCATGGCTTCGTAGGTGTCACGATTACGTATCGTCTTGCGCCGGAGAACAAGTTTCCTTCCGGCGTGGAAGATCTTGCTGCGGTCGTGAGCTGGCTGAAGGCTGAAATTGCGGCTTACGGCGGGGACCCGGACAAGATCGTGCTGGCGGGCCAGTCTGCCGGCGCGGTTCACGTGGCAGGGTATGTGGCGCACCGGGCGCACCATGTGGCCGAAGGCGGTGGTATCGCAGGCGCAATCCTGATGAGCGGTATCTACGACACGCTGAGCAGTGCGAGGAACGCCTTGCACGAGGCTTACTATGGGGAAGACCCCAAGGGCTGGGGACCGGCTTCATGCATGGCCGGGCTGCTCAACAGTTCAATCCCGCTGATGTTCACCGTGTCGGAGTTCGATCCGCAGGATTTCCAGACGCAGGCGGCGCAACTGGTCGGCGCGTGGGGCGTGGCGAAGGCTGCATATTCTGAAATGCACTATCTCGCAGGGCATAACCACCTCAGCCCGGCGCAGAGCATCGGTAGCGATATCAAGTCGATCGAGCGGATGGTGACCGGGTTTGTACGGCGGGTCACGCGATGACGGGTTGATGCCCCGTCAACGCGCCATCCAGCTGCCGTGAAACGCCATGGGCAGGGCGAAGGGCAGCTTCACGGTGGCCAAGGCGGGGCGCGAGACGTCGTTCCCGTCAAGGATAACGAGATCGCTGCGTCTTTCTGCGAAGCGGTCCACCACGGCCAGCACGTAGCCATCTCCTTCCGGGGAGTCGGCGCTGCGAGGCACGAACAGCGGTTCCTGCGCCGCGCCGGCCTCTATGGCATGCAACATCACTTCGCCGCTTTCCCAGTCGATCTGCCCCACGCCCATTCCGGCGGCGTCACGCTGTGAGAAGTAGCCGGTGCGATACTTGGACATCGCGTAGCGATCATCGATCGCGGGCAAGTCGCCCACGGCGCTTTCCAGCGTGTGCATCGTTACTGCTTCTGCATCCGGCTTCGACAGGTCGAAGACGATGCGGGTGATGCGGGTGATCGTTTCGGGCATCGACGGCAGGTTGCCGTGCTTGTCCCTGAAAAAGCAGAAGCAGTTGCCCTGGCTGGCCGGCGTATCCACGATCACCCGGTCGCCTTCGCTATAGGCGTTCATCACGTGGCCCATCACCAGGCCGGGGATGTCGAACCAGCGCATGTCGGTGGCGGGATCGCCGTCGCGCCGCATGACGCCCCATTTGCTCGGCAGGTCAGGATCATACTGGTAATACTGCCCGCCCGCGCGCAATCGCTGGTCGTCGGCGATCAGCGGCATGATCGGCAGCACCAGATGTTCGCGCGTGACGCCCCAGTCGTGGCTGAGACCGGGATAGGGGGTGTGGAACCACTGCTCGCGTATCAGGCGGCCGTCCTTGTCGAAGACATGCAGACTGGCGTCGGTCGTCGGTTCTCCGCGCGCGAAAACGCCATAACTCCACCATTCCCCCGTCACCGGATCGATCTTCGGATGCGCGGTCAGCGCCGTGCTCCCAAGGCCGGGAAACTGGCCGACCTCGATCGTGTCCAGCGTTGCCGGGTCGACGCGATAGGGATGCGAATCCTCGCGCAGCATGAACAGCTCGCCATGATGGGCGAAGGCATATGTGTTGCCGGTGTTGTCGCGCTGGGGAAGGTTGGAGACGCTTTCGTCGTCGCTGTATTTGTTGCGGTATTGGCCATAGAGCCGCCGCCGCGCTTCCCGTTCACGCGTCAGCCGTTCGGTCTGCACATAGCGGCTGCGAAAGCTGACGTGCCTGTTCTCAAAGCGGAACACGCTGGCGATGCCATCACCGTTGAGAACGATGTCGTCCTCAAGGCTGGGATACTGCCGGTCGGCCCCGGTGCGATAGTATGCGCCCTCCAGTTCGGGCGGTATCTCGCCTTCCACCTCGCATTCGAACACGTCGGCTTCGAAACGCATCGGCTTCGACGACCTGAGGGAAAAGGTCGCGTAGGGATGAAAGATTTCGGGCATCGCTCTCTCGTTTTGTTATGACCGGATAGAACAGTCGATAACGCGCCTTGGCAAGAGGGCATTGAGGGAGAGCAGAATGGCGGACAATCCGTGGCCGAGTGGCGTGCCTGCGATCATGCCGGCGGAAGACCGGGCGGAAATAGAGGAACTGTTTGCCCGTTACGCCTGGGGTATCGATCTGGCGGATGAGGAACAGGCGATCGCGACTTTTGTCGAAGATGCGGAGTTCGATCACCTGTGGCAGGGTAAGGTGAAAGGCCACGCCGCGATCCGTGAGAACCTGCGCAAGCTGTGGTACGATCGCCAGCACTGGTGGTATGGCCGCCAACATCTGATGAACCATTTCATCATGGACCCGATGCCGGAAGGCGCGCGGGTGCGCTGCTTCTTCCAGATCATCCAGTGGAACGCCGATTACGGAACGAATTTCGTCTTCGGCATCGGCACGCGGGATGATCGGCTGGTCAAGCGCGATGGCCGATGGAAGTTCTATCGCCTGCAGGTGAACGCGTGGACGGCGGTGGACCAGATCCCCTGGAAGGGCGAACGCACCTTGCCCCAGAGGCCGCCCTACAAGTCCGCGCCGGCGGATACGCGGCCGTTTGACGAACAGACCGGCGATCCATGGTAAGTGCCCGCACGCACAGGGCTGATTGCCAGTGCGTCCTCTCTCTGCCAGCTAGGGCTGCATGACGGTCGTCGCCGCGCGCCGATACAGGGATGGGAAGCTGGTCGATCCGGCCTTGCCGCCCGATTGCGCACCACCCACGCATTCCGAATTCGACTGGGTTGGGCTGGTGGAGCCTACGGCGGAGGAGATTGAGCAGGTCCAGCATCGCTATGGCCTGCATCCTCTGGCGATCGAGGATGCGCTCACACGCTCCAACACGCCCAAGGCGGAAGCTTATGGGTCGCAGTTGTTCGTCGTCGCCCGCACCGCCGCGAAGGGGGAGGGGGATGCGATAGTTTATGGCCAGACGGCGATCTTCCTGGGCAAGGAATTTATCGTCACTGTCCGTCAGGGCAGTGCCCGGGCGCATATCGATCTACGCCGGGAGCTGGAGGCGAAGCCGGATCGGCTCGCGGAGGGTGCGGATTTCGTTCTCCATGCCGTGCTGGACTTCATTGTCGACGGTTATGGCCCGCTGCTGGATTCGATCGAGGAGACGGTGGGCGAGATGGAGGAAGGGGCGATCGCCAGCTTCCCCGATCAGGCCCGTATCCGCCGCATTTTCGGCCTGAGGCGTGAACTGCGCCGGTTCGAGGCGATAGCCGGGCAGATGGAGGAAATGGCCGCCAAGCTGGCAAAAAGCGAGCAGCCCGCGATCGATCCGCGCGCCCGACCGTGGTTTCGTGATGTCTATGACCACGCCCATCGCGCTGCGTCGCGCACGCGCGGGTTGAATGAGACGTTAGGCTATATTCTGGAAGTCGCGGGCTTGCTGGAACAGAGCCGCACAGGCGCCATAACCCGCCAGCTTGCGGCCTGGGCGGCCATTCTTGCGGTGCCAACCGCCGTTGCCGGCATTTACGGGATGAACTTCGAGTTCATGCCGGAGCTGACCTGGCGATATGGCTATTTCGTCGTGCTGGGAGGAATGGCCCTGATCTGCGGCCTGCTATACGCCCAGTTCAGGCGGATCGGCTGGCTGTAGGCCGTGCTCCCGGCCAGATTAACCGGCCGGGAGAAAACGCGAGATCAGGCCACACTACCTTCAGATGTGCCGTAGATCAGTGAGCGATCGGGTGCATCATGGTAGGGATCGGCTTCGCTATCGGCGCCGTTTGACAGCGCCGTGGCTGCCTGCACGGTGTTGTGCAGCAGACACGCGATGGTCATCGGGCCGACGCCGCCGGGGACGGGGGTAACCGCCTTTGCGTGCTGGACTTCGTCGTAAGCGATATCGCCGACCAGCTTTTCCTTGCCGTCGTCGCCCATGATGCGGGTGATGCCCACGTCGATCAGGACCGCGCCCGGCTTCACCCAGTCACCCTTCACCAGTTCCGGCGCGCCGGCTGCGGCGACGATGATGTCGGCCTTGCGGGCGATGGCGGGCAGGTCTTCGGTGTAGATGTGGGTGACGGTGACGGTGCATTCGCGGTCGAGCAGCATCAGGGCCACCGGCTTGCCGACAATGTTGGACTTGCCGATCACCACGGCGTCCTTGCCGACGAAATCGTCGACCACGGTTTCCAGCAGCATCATGACGCCCAGCGGTGTGCAGGGCACGATGCCGCCCGTGCCGGTGCTGAGGCGGCCGACGTTGACCGGGTGGAACCCGTCGACGTCCTTTTCCGGGCTGATCGCGCCAAGCACCGTGCGGGTGTCGATATGCGCGGGCAGCGGCACCTGGCACAGGATGCCGTGAACCTTCGGATCCGCATTGAGCCGGTCGATCAGGGCGAGCAGTTCTTCCTGCGTGGTTTCGGCCGGCAGCCGTTCCTCGAAGGAATTGATGCCGACCTTTTCGCAGCCCTTGATCTTGCGGCGCACATAGACCTGGCTGGCCCCGTCGTCGCCGACGAGGATCACAGTCAGGCCCGGACGCGGCTTGCCAGCCGCGACCAGCGCGTCGACCGCGGCCTTGGTCTGGTCGTCAAGCTTGCGGGCAACAGCGCGCCCGTCGATCACTTCAGCCATGCGCCCCGCCTCAGTGCTTGGCGTCGTAGCCGTTGATCCATTCGGCCGACGCGGTCAGCGCGCCGAACGGATAGAAGTGCAGCCGCACGCGGCCATGCTCTTCCTGGCTGAGCTTCTTGTCGAGCGAATCGACCAGCTTGTCCGGACCGGCGCTGCCGATCAGGTTGGTCAGCGAGATGCCGTACTTCTTCATCACGCTGGCGCTGGCGCCCACGCCGCAACGCTTGGCGAAGCCCAGCAGACGCTTGATGCCGGCCGGGCCGGGGACGCCAAGGCGCACGGGCACGTCGATGCCGCGCTGGCGCATTTCACCAACCCATTCGACGATCGCGTCATCGTCAAACGCGAACTGGGTGACGACGAGGGGAACCATGTTGCCAGCGCGGATCGCGGCGATCTTGCGTTCCATCCAGTCCCACAGTTCGGCCGGGGTGTTGTTCGGGTGGCCTTCCGGGTGGCCGCCGATGCCGACGATCTCGATCCCGTGTTTCTGCAGCAGGCCGGTTTCGATGATCTGGAGCGAAGTGGAATAGGGGCCTTCCGGTTCCGGCGGATCGCCGGCGATGATGAAGACGCGTTTCACCTTCGCCTTGGTGGTGATCTCTCCGAGATACCAGTCCAGCTGTTCTTCCGATTCGATGCGGCGGGCCGACAGGTGGACGATCGGTTCGAAGCCCAGTTCGCGCACGACGACGGCTGCTTCGACCCGCTGTTCCAACTCTTCACCCGGAAGGAAGGTCACGGCGACCTGCGTGCCGGGGCGGATCAGCGGGGCCGCTTCACGAATGCCCTCGATCTCTTTCGCCGTCATTTCCAGCGAATAGCCATCGACCATGTTGGCGCGCGGCTTTTCCCAATCCGGATGGATGGCGGCGTAGGACATCTTGAAGCTCCTCTCGATCTGGCTGGCGCGCGCAATAGGCGCTTCGCGCGCGTTCACAAAGCCCCTAGCGCGACGTGTTCGTTTCGGATAGATGAAATTTTCACACCTGCGAATAATGTCAGAGAGCGATGCTGCTGTTCTTGCCCGGGCTGATCTGCGACGCGCGCATTTTTGCGCCGCAACTCGCTGCATTCCCGGATTCGCGGGCGGTGAACGGTTATGGCGAGGCCGATTCTCTGGAGGCGATGGCACGGATCGCGCTGGATCAGGCACCCGATTCGTTCGACCTTTTCGGCCATTCGATGGGTGGCCGAGTCGCGCTGGAAGTATTCCGCATCGCCCCGCAGCGCGTGCGGAGGCTGGCGCTGGCCAGCACCGGCGTTCACTCGCTGGGCAAGGATGAACCGGCCAAGCGCGCTGCCCTGAAGGCCATTGGCCATGAACAGGGGTTCGAGGCGCTGGTTGATGCCTGGCTGCCGCCGATGGTGGCGGAGGCGAACCGCGCCCGCCCCGATATTTATGAGCCTATAAGGCAGATGTGCCTGGATCAGCGGCAGGCTGTGTTCGATGCCCAGATCGCGGCCTTGCTTGGGCGGCCTGAGCAGGAGAGCCTGCTGGCCCGCATCGATTGCCCCACGCTGGTCGTAACCGGCGAACTGGATGTGTGGAGCCCGCCCGCCCAGCATGAAGGGATTGCCGCCGCCATCGCGGATGCGACTTTTACCACTGTCGAGGGCGCGGGGCACATGCTGACCTGCGAAGCGCCCGACGCACTCAATCAAGCCATTGCCGGCTGGCTTTCCCGAGAGGTGGCCACGCCTGCACTAACCTGAAACCCTTCCGTTCCACCCGCCTTAGGAGAGGCAAAAATATGAGTGATCAGAACCTTCAACAGAAGCTGGATTCGGCCGGTAACGTCGTCGACTTCCTGCGTAACCAGCAGGTCGGCCCGAACGTCTATCCGGGCGTGCCGGCGGAATATTCCAACTGGCGCAACGAACAGCGCGCATGGGCGAAGAGCGCCGTGCTGTTCAACCAGAGCTACCACATGGTGGAACTGTATGTGCGCGGGCCGGAAGCTTTCCAGCTGCTCGAATACACCGCCATCAACAGCTTCAAGAACTTCACCGTCAACAAGGCGAAGCAGTACGTTCCGGTTACCCCGGACGGCTACGTCATCGGCGACGTGATCCTGTTCTATCTGGCCGAAAACGAATTCAGCCTGGTCGGCCGTGCGCCGGCGATCGAATGGGTCGAATTCCACGCCCAGTATCCGAAGCCGGACGGCAGCAAGTGGAACGTGACCGTGGAGCGTGACGAGCGCACCGCGCTGCGCACCGATGGCAAGCGCAAGAACTATCGCTTCCAGCTGCAGGGCCCGAACGCGATGAAGACGCTGGAAAAGGCGATGGGCCAGACCCCGCCGGATCTGAAGTTCTTCAACATGGCCCATGTCGACATCGCCGGTAAGGACGTGATCGCCCTTCGCCACGGCATGGCCGGTCAGCCGGGTTATGAGCTGTTTGGCCCGTGGGAAGACTATCAGGCGGTTCACGCTGCGCTGGTTGAAGCGGGCAAGGACTTCGGCCTGGAACTGGTCGGTGGCCGCGCCTATTCGTCGAACACGCTGGAATCCGGCTGGCTGCCTTCGCCGCTGCCCGCGTTCTACACCGGCGACAGCCAGATGATGAAGGATTACCGCACCTGGGCTTCCGGCAATTCCTATGCCGGCAAGTGCTCCATCGGCGGTTCCTACATCCCCGACAGCATCGAAGGTTACTACCTGACGCCGTGGGATATCGGTTACGGCCATATCGTGAAGTTCGACCATGACTTCGTCGGCCGTGAGGCTCTGGAGCGCATGTCGAATGAAAAGCACAAGCAGAAGGTCACGCTGGCTCTCGACCCGCAGGACGTGCAGCGTGCGATGAGCTCGCTGTTCGCCAAGGGCGATCGCGCGAAGTACTTCGAGTTCCCGAGCGCGGTGTATTCCATGCATCCGTTCGATTCCGTGAAGGCGGACGGCAAGGAAATCGGCGTGTCGACCTGGATCGGCTATTCGTCGAACGAAGGCGCGTTCCTGAGCCTGGCGATGATCGATCCGGATCACGTCGAATTCGGCAAGGAAGTGACGCTGGTTTGGGGTGAACCCAACGGCGGCACCAGCAAGCCGACTGTTGAGCCGCACGTCCAGACCGAGATCAAGGCGATCGTTTCGCCGGTCCCGTATTCGGAAGTGGCCCGCAACAGCTATGCCGACAGCTGGCGTCAGACGGGCGTTGGCGCGAACGCCTGAGTTCGGGCCTGAGCCTGTTTCCGGATTAGTCCGGACATAAAAAGGGGGGCGGTCACCGCGAGGTGACCGCCCCAATTTATTGGCGACTGGCTTGGGCAACCGCTCAGCCGCCGGAGGAAATGGTTCAACCGCCGATGGCGGAGGTATTGTCGTCGATCAGTTTCGTTGCTTCCGCGATGGCGGCGGCTTCGGTGACGGACCCGGCCTGAATCTCGTCCGCCAGTTCCAGCAGTCGGCCGGAAATGACCGTTCCGGTCTCCGCCTCTTCCTGAATGGCGATGCCGCCCTTCGTCGCGGCCACACGGTCCCACTGGGCGCGGACCGCAGCCCAGTAACCCTTGGTGGCGGCCCAGTAATCGTCGGCCGCCTTGGTGTCGTAGTCGCTGAAGCGGGTGTAGGTGTTGAGGACGTATTCCTGCACCACCGGCTGAAGCCTGCCGTCGAACACGCCCAGCTTCACGTTATCCTGCCAGTGGATCCAGCCGGTGGGCGAGACCTGATGGCGGTTCACACCATAATAGCGGCTGTAGACCGGTTTCCGCACCGCGTCGCGCCGGGCGAGGGGCCGCCACGTCCAGTCGGATTTCCATCCGCGCACGCCGCCCTGGCTTTCGAATACGCCGTAGCTGGCATAACGCGGGCTATCGTCCACCTGATAGACCGTCTGTGACCAGCGCCCCTTGCGCTGATCTTCGGGCACCGGTTCCCACGACCATTTGTTGGTATCGGAATAGGCGAGGAACCTCTCCGGCTCATACTCCCAATCCTGCCGCCAGTGTTTGATCACATGGCTCTGGCCGTCCATTTCCACCACCAGCATGTGCTGGAGCACGATCTTGCGGCCGGTATCCTCGATCACGCGGACGGATTCATGGCCGCCGGAAGTCTTGCGATCCAGCGGAGTGTAATCGGCCCGCCAGGGCGTCGATTCCTGCATGTCGAAACGTACGCGGAAATCGCCCGCCATCGCCAGAATGTCGGCGCGGTCAGCCTCGAACGCGGCCTGAGTGCCGACGGCCGGGCTGTCCGCAAGCGGCGGATGCGCCAGGGCGGGCGAAGTGGCGAAAGCGAGAGCCAGCAGACTGGCGCAGATGCGGGTTGAAAGTTTCATCGGTGCGATACCTTCATCAAAAGCGGAAGCTGACGGATGCGCTCGCGTTACGACCGGGCCGGGTATAGGCGTCGGTGATCGCAGAACTGGCCAGCAGGCCGCGCACGTCGCTCCAATAAGCATACTTCTTGTCGGTGAGGTTGAACACGCCCGCACGCACGGTCAGCCGTTCGGCGACGCGGAAGAAGAGCGTGGCGTCGAAAATCGTGAAGGCATCCGGGCGGAAGCATTCGTTGCTGCACACGTCCGTGGTGTCGCTGAGCGATTTGCGGGCGTTGTGCGTGGCGATCAGTTCGCCGCCGAAACGTCCCGCCGGGTCGCGATAGCCGAGGCCCGCGACCAGCGTAAGCGGATCGACGGAGCCGAGCGGTGCCTTCGATCCATCGTCGAGGATCTCGTTACCGTCGGCATAAGCGAAAGCGAAGCGCCCGGTCAGGCCATTTGCCAGCCTTGCCTCTGCCTTGCCTTCGATGCCTTTCACCTCGGCCTTGCCGATGTTGATGAACTGATAGATCGCCGGATCGGTCGGGGTGAAAGAGCCGGACGTGACGACCTGCGCGATGAAATCGTCGTAATCCGCCTTGAACGCGGTGAGCGAGGCCGTGATCGGGCCATCGCCATAACGCACGCCGCCTTCCCAGCTCTTGCTGCGTTCCGGGCCGAGGTCGGGATTGGGTTCCGAGATATAGCCGAAGGCCAGATTGCCGAAGAACTGGTTCACCTGGCCCGGCTCCGGCGCCTTGAAACCAGTGGCGAAGTTGGCGAACAGGCGGAGGGAATCCGTCAGCTTGGCCACCGCGCCCAGACGGGGCGAGACGCGCTCTCCAGACTGGTCGGCGCCCTGGAATGTCGGCAGCAAGGGATCGTCGGTCGCGTCGAGCTTGTATGCGTCGAAGCGCAGCGCCGGGAACAGGGTGAAGCGCCCGTCTGCAATGGCGATCTCATCACCGATGAACGCGCCGCCCAACGTGAAGTCGGTAGCGGGGAAGGCGCGGGTGGGGAAAGTCTCGCCAGCGGGCGGGATCGTCCCGTCGCGCAGCCCTTCCTGATGGGTGAAGCTGACATCCCCGCCGAACACCAGCCGATGCGCGATTGCGCCGGTGTTGAACGACGAGCGGAACTCTGCCGAGGCGCCATAGACGCGGTTTTCGAAGGTGTTGATGCGCGTGCGGTCAACGGCCGGATTGCGATCTTCGAAAGTGAACTGGCGATCTTCGGCATCCTGCCAGTAGAGGCCGATCTGGGCGTGATCGATAATGCTGCCGCCGTTCTCGTCACCCTGCCAGGTCCAGTCTGCGGCTACTCGGCGGCGATTGCCGGTGTCGTTGCCGTAGAGGTCCAGAACCGAGGCGCTGCGGCCCGAAAGGACATCGGTGTCCAACCGTGTGTTGGTGTATTCGCCGGTGAGGCGCAGCTTGTGCCCGCCGCCGGGCTCCAGAACGATGCGGCCGAGCACGGCGTTGGAGTGGCCATCCTGCGGGTTGGGCGTAGTCCGGGTTGCACCGGTCGTGTCGACGGAGCCTTTGTTCTCCAGCTCGTGGAAATCGCGGCGGGTGTAGGCCAGCATCATCGAGAAATTGCCATTGCGGCCCGCGACGATCGCGGTTTCCGTGAACTGGTCGTCATCCGAATTATACGCGGCTCGGACTAGGCCGGAGACCGGCTGGTCGCCGATGATGAAGTCCGCCGGTTCGCTGAGCGTGAAGCTGACGGCGCCGGACAGGCCATCGCTGCCATAGAGCGCGGAGGCGGGGCCGCGCAGGATCTCTACCGATTTGACGAGTCCGAGGTCCACATAGTCGCCGCGCCCGGAAGCCTGCGCGCCGAACGAGAAGCCATCGGGTACGCGCACGCCATCGACGAGGATCTGCGTGCGGTTGCCGCCGATGCCGCGGATGGTGAACCCTTCGTTGCCCGCGCGCCCGGTCGAACCCAGCGCCGCGCCGAAGCGGGCGGGGGAGCGGGGAACGGTGACGCCGGGTTCGAAGCGAACCAGATCCTTGATGTCTGTCGCCATCTGGTCGGCGATCTCTTCGGCGGTGATTACGGTGATGGTCGCCGGAACCTCAATCGCCTCTGTAGGAGTGCGGGTGGCGGTGACAGTGATGGAACGCTGGCGTTCCGCCCAATAGAGCGCGTCGTCATCCTGGGCGGCGGCGGGCATCGCACTGGCGACGGCGGCGCCAGAAAGTAGCAGCGGAACGACCTTGCGCCACCCGCCGACCTGCGCCCGATGCACACAATCAATTGCTGGCGTGCATGCGACGCGCGGCGATACCTGTGATGACACGATTTACGATCCCTTAAATGCTAATGGTAATGACTCGCATTAGTGCCTAGGAGCGGTTGGGGATGGCGTCAAGGCAAGTTCCAGCGTTGGCACGCAATGGACAGTCCGGGTTTTTCGGCATAGCCTGAGCGGATGTTCGCCCGCGTATTGCTGCTGGCCATGGCCGTGATTGCGGCGCCGGTCGCCGCTCAGACCACTGCGTCACCGCGCAGTGCAACACAGCCTGCAGCGGCGCGAGCGCTGGAGGGCTTCTGGACCCTGCGGATCGACGGAGTGGTGATTCTGGCCTTTCGCCTTGCCCCCTCAGCCGGTGGCTGGTCCGGGACGTGGTTCCGCCCCAGTTCCTTCGCCAGTGACGGTGCCATCTTCACGCGCGTGGAAGGTCCGGCGGTGGCGATCCCGGCCAGCAAGGTGCAGGCCATGGGGGAATGGACGGAACTGACGTTCAGCGACCCACGACCGGGGGCCGTGCCTGATGTGTTTCGTATGCGGGCGTTGCCCGGCAACAAGGCGGAACTGATCTATGTGGGCACCGGCTTTGCCCCGATGGCGCTGGAGCGCGGGGACGAGGACACGAAAATTGGGCCATGGCCAGACGGCAAGAGTTATCGCCGGCCCGGTGTCACACCCGCCACGGGCGCGGAGGTAGTGACGTTCTCCAGCCCGCCGCCGTCGGCAACCGTGGCGGAGCCTGTGGCGCCCACGAATCGCAGGCCCGCGGCCATCGGCCGTTAGCCAGCCTGTTCGCGATCAGGCGGTTTCCAGCAGTGCAGCGGTGCGTTCGAGAAGATCGGTGGACCGGCGCAGGACTGCTTCGTCGAAACGCGCCTGCGGGATGCCGACCGACAGCGAGCCGACAGGTTCACCCCCGATCGTGACCACGCGGCCAATACCGCGAATGCCCAGCGAATATTCCTGATCCGTCAGGGCATAGCCGCGCCTTTGCACTTCCCCGATATCGCGGCGCAGGGCCTTTTCCGTCGTGACTGTGGAAGGGGTGAAGCGGTCCCGCTCTGCCTCAGCGAAATATCGGTTCAGCTCTTCGTCCGAAAGAGTGGCCAGCAGGGCCTTGCCGCCCGCGAGCGCGTGCATCGGCAGCCGTTCCCCGGCGCTGACCGAATACTTCAGCGCATGTTCGCTCGATTCGGTGACGATGGCTTCGACCGACCATCCGCTGCGAACCCAGAAGCTGGTGGTTTCGTTCAATTGCACCCGCAAGGTGCGGACCAGCGGCGCGGCGCGTTCCGCCAAGGTGAAGCCGTGCTTGCGCGTTTGCAGCCGTTCCAGCCCCGGCCCCGCCGAATAGCGCCGCCCATCACGCGCAAGATATCCGCGATCGACCAGAGTGCCGAGCAGGTAAGACAGGCTGGACACGGGGATGCCCAGCGCGACGGCGATTTCCTGCGCCACCAGCGGCCGATCGTGCGAAACGACATATTCGATGATGTCGAGCGTCCGCGTGGCCGATTTGACCTGGCTGGATTGAGCCGCGGCGGCGGAAAGGCTTTCGACCATAACTATCCGATCCGCCTGTCCGCAATGTCCGCGCCTTCGCGCAGCGCGGCCAGCTTCTTCCACGCGACGGCGGGATCGACCTTGCCGTAACCGGCGAAAGTGCCGAACCCACAGTCGGAGCTGGCGATGACGCGATCCTTGCCCACGAAAGCTGCGTACCGTTCGATACGCTGGGCGATCAGTTCCGCCGTTTCGATGTAGTTGGTGCAGGAATCGATCAGGCCGGGTGCCAGCACTTTGCCGCTGGTATCGGCAGCCTTCCACACGGTCCATTCGTGTTCATGACGCGGATTGGCCGCTTCGAACAGAATGGTCGCCGGGCGCGCCGCCAGCACTGTCGAGATGATCGTTTCCAGCGGAATGTCGAAATCGTGCGGGCCTTCGTAATTGCCCCAGCAGACGTGCATCCGCATCGCTTCAGGCGCGATGTTGGCCGTGGCCGCGTTCAGCGCCTCTACGTTAGCAGCGATGGTGCGGAGAAATTCCGCTTCGTCCATGTCCTGATAGCCGGTGTGGCGGCTCATCGCGAGATCGGGGCAATCGAGCTGGAGCTGGAAACCGGCGGCCGCGATGGCTTCGTACTCCGGCCGCATCGCTTCGACCAGATCGGCCAGATAAGCCTTGTGACTGGGGTAGAACGCATTGGGCTGGAACGCGGTGATCAGGCCGGGGCTGGCCGCGTTCATGAAGGCTTTCGCACCGCTGCCGTGGCGTTCCAGCGCCGCCTTGAAGCGGCGGATATCGTCATGCAGCGGTTGCAGGTTGACCAGTTCCACCTTGTCGATGGCGCTGGCGCGGGTGAATTCCTGCGCGCCCATGATGTGGCTGAGCTTTTCCGCCAGATCGGGAACCTGCGCGAGATCCTGCGCCGGCTTGCGCGGGGTGTGGCCGCCGAACCCGCTCAGCCGTTCGATGACGTAAGTGGAATAGCCGACCTTGCCCAGTTCGCCATCGCTGACCACGCTGACGCCGGCCTGCACCTGGCGCGCGACCGCCTCGTCCACGGCGATCTGAACGGCCCGGTCGAATTCCGCCTCGTCAAAAGCCTCTCCCGCCGGGGCGTTGCCGGTGACATGCTTATCGCGCGCAAGAAGCAGCGGCGTAAGTTCCGGGCCACGGGGAAGGCTGCCGACGTGAGTGGTCTCGATCATGGGTGTAGATATTTCATATATGCGAAAATTCCGCAAGAGCGAAATATGACGCCGCTGTGGACACCGAAGATGTCTTTCAGATCAAAGCGCAGCCGACGCTTTCGATCTTACCGTCCTTCAGATGATAGTGAATGTACTGGCGCATTTCCTGCACCTCGCCAGCGCGGATGGGGAAGAACTGTTCCATCCCGTTGGCGTCGAGAATCTCACGCGTGAGGTCCGCCGTACCCTCTATCCGGATCATCCCTTCGACCGCGGCCAGTTCATCGCTGGAGGCGAAGCGTTCGATGCGGATGGTTTCGCGCACATAGCCGTGCAGGAAGGTGTAGAACCGGCGCAGTTCTGCGCGTGAGGTGATCTCTATGCCGAAGAATGCCATGCGCGGATTATCCGCATAGAAATCGAACACCGCATCATAATCGCGCGCATTGAATGCTGCTGCGTAGCGTTCGTAATCTTCCCGCGTCATTCCCCGGCCCCCCGCCTTGCCAGCCAATCTAACCGCCTTTAGCTATCTGGAAAAGGGAGAGAGCGGGTGGCGGGTGAAGTTTTCGATTATATCGTGGTGGGCGCGGGCAGTTCCGGCTGTGTCGTGGCGGCGAGGCTGAGCGAGGATGGCGATGCCAACGTGCTGCTGCTGGAAGCAGGCGGGCGTGACGACCACCTTTATCTGAAGATGCCGCTGGCCTTCCTGAAGGCCATGCCTGATCCGCGCTTCAACTGGACTTACTGGACAGAGCCGGAGCCGAACTGCGACGGGCGGCGGATGCCGCTGCCGCGTGGCAAGGTGATGGGCGGGTCCGGTTCCATCAACGGCATGTTCGCCATGCGCGGGCACCCCGGCGATTATGACCAGTGGGCGCAGATGGGTGCGCGTGGATGGTCCTATGCCGATGTGCTGCCTTATTTCCGGCGGATGGAGGATTCCTGGCGAGGGAATAGCGTGCATCACGGCAAGGGCGGGCCGGTGCATATCAAGCCGATCGACCTGCCGGTGTTGCACCACGAACGGATGATGAAGACGGCCGAGGCAGCCGGGTTCGGCACCACGGACGATCTGGCAGGCGACAACCCCGAAGGCTTTGCATTGGGCGAAATGACGGTGGACGAGAAGGGCCACCGGGTCAGCGCCGCCACGGCCTATATCAAGCCCGCGCTGGGGCGGCGGAACCTTGAGGTGCGGTCTGGCGTGCTGGTCCGCCGGGTGGTGCTGGAAGGCAAACGCTGCGTGGGGGTGGAGATCGACACGCCGAACGGCCCGCAGGTGATCCGTGCGCGGCGAGAGGTGATCCTTTCAGGCGGCGCCTACAATTCGCCGCATCTGCTGATGCTGTCGGGCATCGGCCCGGCGGAGCATCTGAAGGCGCACGGCATCGAAGTGGTGCATGACAGCCCCGGTGTGGGCCGCAATTTGCAGGAACATCCCACGGCCAGTCTGGAATGGAATGCCACCAAGCCGGTGACTTTCCTGAACGAGTTGCGGTGGGACAAGATCGCGCTCAATTCCCTGCGCTGGGCGCTCACGGGCAAGGGCCCGATGGCCTATCAGGTCAATTCCTGCAACGTGGTGGTCCGCACCCGGCCGGAACTGGAGCGGCCTGACCTGCAGATCATGGTCAACCCGATCCGTTTCGACGCTCAGACCTGGTTCCCCGGTATCAAAGCCGTGCAGGAACATGTGTGGTGGGCGGGGCTGGTGCAGCTTCACCCCGAAAGCCGGGGCTGGGTGGAACTGAAAAGCGCCGATCCCAAGGAAGTGGCGGCGGTGACGCTGAATATCCTCGATACCGAAGGCGACCGGCGGCAGTTGCGCGACGCGGTGCGGATCGCACGGCGGATCTATCGCACGGAGCCGATGGGCGAACTGGTCGGCAGCGAACGCACGCCAGGCGAACAGGTGCAGAGCGACGAGGAGCTGGACGCCTTCCTGCGCCAGAACTGCTATGTCGGGATGCACCCGACCAGCACCTGCGCGATGGGCATGGGCGATAAATCCGTGGTGGACAGCGAGTTGAAGGTCATCGGCATTGAGGGCCTGCGCGTGGCGGATGCTTCTGTCATGCCCACGGTTCCGGGCGGCAACACCAACCTGCCGTGCATCATGGTCGGAGAGAAGGCGGCGGACCTGATCCGGGGCCGAAGCCTGCCCCGCGCCGAACTGCCGCAGAGTGCCGCGGCATGAGCCGGACAGCGGAAGAGCAGGCCAATCTGGATCTGGTGCTGGGCCTGTATGCCGAGGTGCTGAACCCGATGGATTCGTCTGCGGTCGATCGTTTCATTGGCCCTGACTACATCCAGCACAATCAGGGCGTGGAGCCGGGGCGGGAACCGCTGAAGGCGTTTCTGGACATGATCCGCAAGGAAACGCCCGAGGCGGTGCATGATGTGAAGCGCGCCTTCGTGGACGGCGATCATGTGACGGTGCACTATCATGTGCGCCGCTGGCCGGGCGATCTGGGCTGGGCGGTGATCGACATATTCCGCATCGAAAACGGCCTGATCGCCGAACACTGGGACGTGATGCAGGATGTGATCGAAGGCGGCCCGAACCCTATCGGGCCTTTCTGAGGAGTATTCGATGCGTTTCCGGGACAAGGTCGTGCTGGTGCTGGGCGGCAACAGCGGCATCGGGCTGGCGGCGGCAAAAGCCTTCGCGGCAGAAGGGGCCGCGGTCCATTTCACCGGGCGAAGCTGGCGCACGATAGAGGAGGCGCAGGACGCGATCCCCGGCAGCATCGGCTATCAGTCCGACATCGCCGATCCGGCCGCTACGGAGGACCTGATCGCGCGGGTCGAGGCGGCGGACGGGCGTATCGACGTGCTGTACATCAATGCGGGCGTCGGCGGTTTCGCCCCGCTGCGCGGCATCACCGAAGATGCGTGGGACCATGTCCACGAGATCAACCTGAGGGGCTGCGTGTTCGCCCTGCAGAAAGCGGTGCGGATCATGGGGCGGGGCAGTTCGGTCGTCGTCACCGGGTCGATCGGGGCGCATGGCGCGCTGGAAGGTAACGCCGCCTATGCCGCCGCCAAGGCCGGGCTTTACATGGCGATGAAAGTCTTCGCGAAGGAACTGGTGGGCGAGGGTATCCGCGTCAACGTGGTCAGCCCCGGACCGATCGATACACCGCTGCTCCATCGCAATCCGGGCATGAGCGAGGATGACGTGGCGAAGCTGAAGGACATGATGATCGCCAATATCCCGATGCATCGCATGGGCGAGAGCGAGGAGGTGGCGAAAGCCGTGCTGTTCCTCGCTTCCGACGATGCCGCATTCATCACCGGGGCGAACCTGTTCGTCGACGGTGGACTGATAGAGCTGCGCTGATGGCTGATTTCAACGACACCACCCCGTTTGCTGGGCCGTTTTCAGACATCGACAACCCGCGTCTGGAATTCGTGATGGAAGTGCGGCTGACCTTCCCCGAGGTCTATACCATGGCGCCCCATCCCAATGGCGGTATGCGCAGCGCGGTGCTGGTGCAGGGCGGCACGTTCGAAGGACCGCGCCTTCGCGGGCGGGCGATCCCCGGTTCCGGCGGCGACTACGCCTATTTCCGGCCTGACGACGTGGCGGTATTCGACGCGCGTTACCTGCTGGAAGAGGATGACGGCACGATCATCCTGCTGAACAACAAGGGTTTCCTGTGGGGGCGCAAGCCCGACACCATGCAGCGCCTGCGCGACTGGGCCTTCAATGATGGCGACCCTGTATCGCACGAGGAGTATTACCTGCGCGGCAACCCCACGTTCGAATGCCCGGTGGGCAAGCATGACTGGCTGACCAAGCACGTGTTCATTGGCGTGGGTGAACGGCGCAGCGATGGAAATCTGCTGCGCTATTACGCGTTGATCTGATGAATCGGGTGGGGTTGATTTGAATCAATTCCGTCCAGTGCGCTCTACGATAAGAATTAGGCTGAAGGGGAAAGTGTCACTCTGAAATCGGGAGAAGCGTGATGCATATCGAACCCGGCGTCGTCGAAGGTGCCAAGATGATACTGGCCTATGCCACCGGCACGGCTGCTTTGCTTTACACCGCGCGCATGTCGTAGAAGATTGTTACGGGCGATGGCGGGATGAAGGCGCTGGCCTTGCGCGGCGCGATCACCACGGCTCTGGTGCTGGCATTTTTCCAGGTGCTGCCGCATTTTCCGCGCGGCGTTTCTGAAGTGCATTTCATCTTTGGCGCGGCGATGTACCTGATCTTCGGTGCCGGGCCGACGGCACTTGGCCTTGCCCTTGGCCTGCTGCTTCAGGGCATGTTCTTCGAACCGCGTGATCTGCCGCAATACTTCATCAACGTCACCACGCTGATTGTCCCGCTTTATCTGGCCACCCGGCTGGTGAAAGGCATCGTGCCGCACGACACCCCCTATGTGGGCATGAAGTTGTGGCAGGCCTTTGTTATGTCGCTGGCCTATCAGGGCGGCATTATCGTGATGGTGGCGTTGTGGGCGATTTATGGCCGGGGCTTCGGGGCGGAGAACCTCCAGGGCATCGCCACTTTCGCCAGCAGCTATATCTTGGTGGTCGTGATCGAACCGATCGTGGCGATGATCGTGCTGGCGGCATCGAAGCTGGCGGAACCGGAAAGCCGGGGCCATCCGTTCTTCTACGACCGGCTTCATCATCCGGTAGCCTGATCCGCAACCTGGCCCAACATAAGGCGCCCGTCCCTGATCCACAGGGGCGGGCGCATCGTTTCAGCGGTCACCCTATTACGTGAGCAGGGTGTAGCCCGCTTCATGCATGCAGGTGTTGAGCGTCGCCTTCTTCCACACCGCTGCCCATGAACTCTTACAGGCCGCCGATGCTTCGCGCCCGTTTTGGACCGCACCGACGATGGTGTGAATTGAACGGTAGATGACAAGGCGTGCCCGCTGGACGGGCTGAAACGATGGGGCTAGCTCTTCCCTGGCGGACGGAGTCAACCGGACCGCGCAAGAACGACAACGATAACGTTCAAGGGAGAAAGCGATGTCTGCATATCTCGCGCTTGCCACGTCGGTGGGCCTGCTGGCCGTCCTCGATACATGGCTTTTCTTCGGCCCGCTCTCGACATCTTTGGTCGCAGGGCTGGTCTGGGTTTCGTTCATCGCATGGGGTTGCCACTTCCAATCGGGCGGCGGCACCAAGGGTGCGACCACCGCGGCTGTCTGCATGAGCTGGGGCGCAATCGTGGGCATGGCCAGCGTCATGCTGGCGAATGGCCCGCTGGGTTCGCTGGACAGCGCCGTAGGTGTGGCCATTGCCGTGGGCATCGGCGCGGCGGTGATCTGCCTGTCGTCGGCAATCGGTGTGCTGTCGACCATTCCGGCCAGCGTTTACGGCTTTGCTTCCATCGCCGGATCGATGGTTCTGCGCGGTGATGCGCCCGAAGCGGCGGTTCTGCCGACTATCGTGGCCGTCATCATCGGTGCCGTGTTCGGCTATGTGTCGGAAATGCTGGCCAATGCGCTGACCAAAAAGAACTCTGCCGCCGCTGAACCGGCCGAGTAAATCATATCATCGTGGACCGGCGGCGTTGCGCCCGCCGGTCCACGATGATGGCTTTCCTGGCCGCATCAATCGCCCACGTGTTCCGGCTTACCCTTGCGGCTGGTGTGGGCCATCTCTTCCAGCTCTTTTTCAGACATCGATTCATACATCGATTTCGACGCGGCTTTCAGATCCGATTTGGCTGCATCTCCGCGTTTGGCGGATAAAGCTGCCCCAGCGGCCTTCTGCTGGGATTTGGACTTTGCGGGCATTTCATTTCTCCATCAGCCCCGTCCACTGGCGCCTCAAGTTTTGGACATGCTGGCGCTGGATCCCGGCTGCGCGTCATCATTGGTGAGTGCGCCGGTAATCCAGATTGCCGAGAGCAGTATGATCGCGGCCAGCAGGCTGATCGCGAGAATCCAGCGCACGACATTGGGTGTCGATCCCGCGCGTGCGGCGTCGGTCTCGGCATGAAGTCGGTTGTCGGTGTCGTTTTCCATGCATGACCTTCCCATTCGCAGGCGTGTGGGCCTGTCCGGGTTCTACGGTCTGCATTGGTGAATGTTCCAGCCGCCGGGATGTGATGGCGGCCGATCACCGCGCCGTTATTTCGGCGCGGTGAGGAGGGCAGGGTCTTGCGCGATCAGTCGCGCAGCAGCTCGTTAATGCCGGTCTTGGCGCGGGTCTGCGCGTCCACGGTCTTCACGATGACGGCGCAATAGAGTGAGGGGCCGGGCGTACCGTCAGGCAGCGGCTTGCCGGGCAGAGAGCCGGGCACGACCACCGCATAGGGGGGCACCACGCCGCGATGCACCTCACCCGTGGCGCGGTCTACGATCTTGGTCGAAGCGCCGAGATAGACACCCATCGACAGCACCGCGCCTTCGCCCACGCGCACGCCCTCGGCCACTTCGGAACGGGCACCGATGAACGCGCCGTCGCCGATCACGACAGGGCCGGCCTGCAACGGTTCCAGCACGCCGCCGATCCCCGCGCCGCCGGAGATGTGCACGTTCTTGCCGATCTGCGCGCACGAGCCAACGGTGGCCCATGTATCGACCATGGTGCCTTCATCGACATAGGCGCCGATGTTCACGAAGCTGGGCATCAGCACCACGCCGCGCGCGATGTGGCTGCCGCGCCGGGCCACCGCACCGGGCACCACGCGGAAGCCCGCCTCGCGGAAACGATTTTCGCCCCAGCCGTCAAACTTGCTGGGCACCTTGTCATAGGCCGGAGCCCCGGCCGCGCCGCCGGGCATGACCACGTTGTCGTTGAGGCGGAACGACAGCAGCACCGCCTGCTTCAGCCACTGGTTGACCTTCCAGCCGCCCTGACCGTCAGGTTCCGCAACGCGGGCCTTGCCGCTGTCGAGCAGTTCCAGCGCGGCTTCCACCGGTTCGCGGACCTCGCTGCTGGCGGGGGTGACCGATGCACGATCTTCCCAGGCTTTGGCGATGGCGGATTCGAGGTCGGCGGACATGGCTTCTCCTATACTTTGCCAGTGCCGCTAGCCGCCGGTGCGGGGTGCGGCAAGATGTCTGGCATTATCGTTAAGCGGTAATTAGACGTTCAGGGTGCAGGAGCATCAACCTCGCCCTGCCGTCCCCATGCCTGGAACGCCGTGAATGCCACCGATCAGCCGTTCGAAGAGACGGTCCCTTTCGCGCTACACGCTGGCCCTGTCGTTGGGCCTGCTGGGCGCGTGTGGCGGCGGTGGCGGCGGATATGGATCGATCGGAGGGCCGACGCCATCTCCCACTCCGGCGCCCACTTCGGGAATGCCGCCGCGCGAGACGGTGATCCCGGCATTCGATACGCCGGAATTCAGGCGTTCCGACGGGCCGGCGGATCACAACGCAGCATCCGCATGGAGCCAGGGACGCACCGGCAGCGGGGTTACGATTGCCATCGTCGATACGGGTATCGACGAGGATAGCCCGGAATTCGCCGGGCGCATCTCCAGCCTCTCGCGGGATATCCTTAACGCGGGGCGCCCGCTGACCGGGACGGACGACCATGGAACGCATGTCGCGTTGGTCGCGGCGGGTGCGCGCAACGCCAGCGGTATAGTCGGCATTGCCTATGACGCGAAGATACTGGCGTTACGTGCTGATGCGATAGGATCGTGCACCGCCGGGGCATCGCCGAACATCGGACCCGACTGCTATTTCGACGATCGGGATACGACCGCCGCGATAAACTATGCCTCGGCCAACGGGGCGAAGATCATCAACCTTTCCCTTGGCGGGAACGGGGCGACGATGAACCTGCAGAATGCCGCGCGTTCGGCGGTGGATGCGGGCGCACTGATCGTGGTTTCCGCTGGTAATGGCGGCAGCGCAAATCCCGACAGCTTCGCGACATTGCTGGCGCAGGCGGCGGCAGGCGGAGCCATCATCGTCGGTTCGGTGGACGAGAACGGCAGGATTTCCGACGACAGCAATCGCGCGGGCACGCAGGCGGCGCTGTTCCTCGCCGCGCGGGGCGAGGGGGTCTGCTGTGCCTATGCGAACGGGCAGGTATACGTTGATTCCAACGGCTATAACTACCTGCTTTCCGGCACGAGCTTTGCCGCGCCGCAGGTGTCGGGCGCGGCGGCACTGCTGGCGCAAGCCTATCCCCATCTGACCGGGCGGCAGATCGCCGACATCCTGCTGCGTTCCGCTTATGACGCAGGCGCGCCGGGAACGGACCCGATCTATGGCCGGGGTATTCTCGACATTGCGCGTGCGTTTCAGCCGCTGGGGGCAACCTCGCTGGCGGGATTGCGGACGCGGATGGCGATGGGCGATGCGACAGGCATCGGTTCCGGCGCGATGGGCGATGCGCTGAGCGCCGCGTCGCTGCCCACGCTGGTGGCGGACGATTATGACCGTGTTTTCGAGGCCGATCTGGCGGCTGGCCTGAACGGCGCGCAGGTGGCCGGGCGGTTGCGCGGCGCGGTGGAGACGGGGCAGCGGCACGTCTCGCTGGCGAGCGGCGAGACTATCATGGCGTTTTCGGTCGATGCGCGGGGAATGGAACTGCCGGAATCGTTCGCGATGGCCGGTGGGGCGCGACCAGACGAAAGATCGGCCCGCGTGCTGGCGGGACGAGTGGCGGGCGAGCTTTCCCAAGGCACGCAGTTCGGTTTCGCCTATGGCCAGAGCGCCGCTTCGCTGGCGGCTGTGCTTCAACGGCAGGATGGCCCGGCGTTCCTGATCGCGCCTGACGCCTCTGGCGAAAGCGGTGTGCTGCGCGGTGAAGGTGTGTCGATAGCTTTGCGCCGCCAACTGGGGCCGTGGGGCCTGCTGCTGAATGCGGAGCGGGGCGAGACGCTGACCGGCACGGTCATGCAACGTGAGGGCGAACAGTTCGGCAGGCGTGTGTCCGGCGCTACGACATCCTATGGCGTCGCGCTGGACCGGCGGCTGGGCGATGTGCGTGCTGCGCTGGGCCTGACGTGGACTGACGAGGAAGAAACCCTGCTGGGCGGGCGCTTCCACGACAGCTTTGGACTGACGGGGACGGACACCGTGTTCTTCGATGCCCGTGCCGGATGGAATCTGGCGAGCGGATGGCGCGTGGGCGCGGCGCTGCGGCAAGGCTGGACGTTCGCGCCAACGGGCGGCCTGATCGCGCCGGGCGCGAGCATTATCAGCCGGGCCTGGTCGGTCGATCTGGAGCGGCAGGGCCTGCTTTCGGCCGACGATAGGCTGGCGCTACGTCTCTCCCAGCCGCTTCGGGTAGAAAGCGGGGCGCTGAACCTGATGCTTCCGGTCAGCTACAGCTATGACACGTTACAGGCTGAACTGGGCCAGCGTTCATTGGGGCTGGCGCCGCAGGGCCGCGAATTGCTGACGGAACTGGCGTGGCGTGGGGCGCTGCTGAATGGCTATGCCGCCGGCAGCCTGTTCTATCGCCGTGATCCCGGCCACTACGAAGCGATCCCGGCCGACCGGGGTGTGGCCCTGACGTGGTCGCGCGGTTTCTGAAATCAGCGCATCAGTTCGCGGACGAAATCGATCAGACCCGTCTGGCGTTTGCGGCGCAGCCTCTCCGCATCCAGAATCTTCTTCACCTCGTCGAAGCACGCCTCGATGTCGTCATTGATGATGACATAGTCATAGGCGTCCCAGTGGCTGATCTCGCTGCGGGCGCGGGCCATGCGGTCGGCGATCACCTGATCGCTGTCGGTGTTGCGCGATCGCAGGCGCTGTTCCAGCGCGTCGATGCTGGGGGGCAGCAGGAACACGCGGACCACGTCGCCCTGCGCGCGCTGATAAAGCTGCTGTGTGCCCTGCCAGTCGATGTCGAAGAGGAAATCCTCTCCCCGCTTCAACCCCTCACGGATTTCCGCCTTGGGCGTGCCGTAGCAGTTGCCGAACACTTCTGCCCATTCGAAGAAATCATCGGCTTCGACCATGCGGTCGAACTCTGCCCGATCAACGAAGTGATAGTCGCGGCCATCGACCTCACCGGGGCGCATCGGGCGGGTGGTGACGGAAACCGACATCTTCAGTTCCCCGCCTTCCCCGGCGAGCAGCTTGCGGGCGATGGTCGTCTTCCCCGCGCCGGACGGCGAGGAGAGGATGAACATCACACCACGGCGGAGCAGCGAGTCTTGGTCGGCCATGCGCGCTGTTGCAGCAGGGGGACGCGTAAAATCAAGCCCGTCCTGAGCCGGGCGGGGTGGTAATCTCAGTCGTCCGCGCGTTCGGCCTGCTTCGCGAGCTGCCTTTCGCCCTTGCGCTGCGCCTGCCTGCGGCTGGTGCTGCGGTCGAAAGCGGCCTTGGCGAGAAGCCCGCCCGCCACCAGCAGGAAGCCGGGCATGGACCGGGTGGCCATGCGCGCCGCACTGGTGGCTGTCACCGATGCCAGGAAGCTGCGGCCCTTGACGATGTCGGCCGCCTTTTCCCGCTGGTAGTGAGTGCGCAGCAGCGCCTTTTCCACGCCCCGGCTGGCGATGAACGCCGCCCCGCGCATCGCCACGTCAAGAATGATGAGATTGGTGGCGGGGTTGGTGGAAGGGCCGGGCACCTTGGCAAGCGTGTTCTTCGTCTTGCCCTTCAGTTGCCGCGCCTTTGATCTGACGCCCATTCAATCCCCCTGTTTCGGTTCCGGCTGCTGCCCTATTTCTTCCGGCCGAAATCGACTGTCACGACATTCGAGCCATCATCAGAGGGAATGGCCCCTTCGCCGCTTTGTTCCTTGCCCGCGCCCGCCGCATCGTTTTCCGCATCTTCATGCGCTGGCGGTTCAACATCGGTGATGGCCGCCTGGAACTGGAGCCCGAAATCGACCGCCGGATCGACGAAGGCGGTAATGGCCGCGAACGGAATGGAGAGCTTGGCCGGAATCTGGTTGAAGCTGAGCCCGATGGAAAATCCATCGTCACTGACCGAAAGATCCCAGAACTTGTTCTGCATCACGATCGTCATCTCGTCCGGGAAACGTTCGCGCAGGTGCTGCGGAATCGAAACGCCGGGTGCGCCGGTCTTGAACGTGATGTAGAAATGGTGGTTGCCGGGCAGCGTGCCGCCCCCGCGCTCCACCTCGCCCAGGACCCGGCCGACCACGGCGCGCAGGGCCTCCTGAACGATCTCGTCATAGGGGATCAGGCTGTCAGGCGTATCGTCACTCATTGGAAAACAGGTGGAGACGCCCGGCGCGCTGGTCAAGCGGGAATGCTTGCGCCGGAATGTTCACGGCTTATAGCGCGCCCATGCGCACAGGCAGGATAGCCCGAAAGACGGCAGAGACCGACATCCTCGTAGAGGTGAACCTCGACGGGACAGGCACCTATGATGTCGCCACCGGCATCGGCTTTCTGGACCATATGGTCGAACAGTTCAGCCGCCATTCGCTGATCGACGTGACCCTGAAGGTTAAGGGCGATCTGCATGTGGACCAGCACCACACGACCGAAGACAGCGCGATCGCGCTGGGGCAGGCCATTGCGGAGGCGCTGGGCGACAAGGGCGGTATCGGGCGTTACGGGCAGGCTTATTCGCCGATGGACGAAACGCTGGCGCGCGTCGCGCTGGACATTTCCGGCCGCCCCTATCTGGTGTGGAAAGTGCGCTTCACCCAGGAAAAGCTGGGCGAATGGGATACGGAACTGATCGAACACTGGTTCCATTCCGTGTCGCAGGCGGCGGGTATCACGCTGCATGTTCAGTTGCTCCACGGCCAGAACAACCACCACGTGTGCGAGGCGGTGTACAAAGGCTTCGCGCGCGCGATGCGGCAGGCGGTGGAACTGGACCCGCGCAAGCAGGGGGCCATCCCGTCGACCAAGGGCCAGCTCGGGGGCTGAGATGTTCGTACTGTCGCTGACTTACGTCGTGCCGCTGGAGCAGATCGATGCGCTGCGCGCCGATCATCTCGCCTGGCTGGCCGAAGGGCGTGAGGCCGGGCATTTTGTGGCCTGGGGCCGCAAGGTTCCCGTCACCGGCGGCCTGATCTTCGCCCGCGCGGGCAGCAAGGCTGAGGCTGAGGCGCTGGCGGCGCAGGACCCGTTCATCCGGGCCGGGGCGGCGACCGTCGAAGTGATCGAATTTTCCGCCACCTTCGCCGGGCCGGGGCTGGAGGCGCTGGGTCAATGAGCGTGGCGCTGATCGATTATGGCGCCGGCAACCTGCATTCCGTTCACAACGCTCTGCGGGCGGCGGGTGCGCGCGATGTGAAAGTCACGGCCGATCCCGCGGCCGTTCTCGCGGCCGAGCGTGTAGTTCTGCCGGGCGTGGGTTCGTTCGGCGCCTGCGCTGCGGGCCTCCGCGCGATCGACGGGCTGGGCGAAGCGCTGGAAACGCGTGTGCTGGAACAGGGTGCGCCATTTCTGGGTGTGTGCGTGGGCATGCAACTGCTGGCCAGCGTGGGGCTGGAATACGGCGAGACCCCGGGGCTGGGCTGGATACCGGGCGAGGTGCGGCTGATCGAGCGCACCGATCCGGCGATCAAGGTGCCGCACATGGGCTGGAACGACGTTTCGCCTATGCCGCACCATGACGGGGCGGAACTGATCGAGGCGGGCGAAGCCTATTTCCTGCATTCGTACCATTTTCAGCCGCGTGACGGGCATCATGTAGCCGCCATGACCGATCATGGTGGCGGGCTGGTGGCTGCAGTAGCGCGGGACAATATCCTTGGCGTCCAGTTCCACCCGGAAAAGAGCCAGTCCTATGGGCTGGCGCTGCTGGCGCGTTTCCTGGAGTGGAAGCCTTGATCGTATTTCCCGCCATCGACCTGAAAGGCGGACAGGTGGTGCGCCTTGCCGAAGGCGATATGGACCGCGCGACCGTTTACGGTGACAATCCCGCCGCACAGGCGCTGCTGTTCGCGGATGCGGGGGCGGAACATCTGCATGTCGTCGATCTGGACGGCAGCTTCGCCGGACGGGCCGAAAACCGCGAGGCGGTGGAAGCCATTGTCGAGGCGTTTCCCGGATACGTCCAGCTTGGCGGCGGTATCCGCACGCCGGAAGCGGTCGCGGGCTGGTTCGATCTGGGCGTGGCCCGCGTGGTTATGGGCACGGCGGCGCTGAAAGACCCGCAGTTCGTGAAGGATATGGCGCGAGAGTTCCCCGGCGGCATCGTAGTGGCGGTGGATGCGCGCGACGGCATGGTGGCGACCGAGGGTTGGGCCGAAGTGTCCGACGTTCCGGTGGAAGACATGGCCCATCGGTTTGAGGATGCGGGCGTTGCCAGCCTGCTGTTCACCGATATTGGCCGCGATGGCCTGCTGAAGGGCTGCAATATCGAAGCTACGGTCGATCTGGCCCGGCGCACCAGCCTGCCGGTGATCGCCAGCGGCGGGGTGAAGGGGCTGGATGATATTCGCATGCTCTCCATTCACGCGAATGAGGGGATCGAAGGCGTCATCACCGGGCGCGCGCTCTATGACGGGCGGTTGGATCTGGGGGCGGCGTTGCAGATGGCCGGGCGGGAATGAGGCACCTGTGGAGCCTTGGCGCCGGGGCGGTCGTTGCGGCAGTCTTAGGTTTCCGCGCGTCCAACGCCATCGAAATAGCCGCGCTTGGCACCGTTGTGTTCATGCTGCTCGCCGGACTTCTGGTGTTTGTGGCGAAGCTGGCCGGATGGCAGGCCACGCTGCCGGTGATTTCCGCCATGGCTCTGTTTCTGACTATCGCGATTCCAATGGCTATGGGCTACCTGTTGATGCTGGATCGCGAATGCGCCGATCCCTGTGTGATCACCGTAACGATTGCTCCCCAGTCATGACCGTTCGAGTTCGTGTGATCCCCTGCCTCGACGTGGCCGATGGCCGCGTGGTGAAGGGTGTTAACTTCGTGGACCTGAAGGATGCCGGCGATCCGGTGGAGCAGGCGCGGGCTTATGATGCCGCGGGCGCGGATGAGCTGTGCTTCCTGGACATTTCCGCCAGCCATGAAGGGCGCGGTACGCTACTGGATGTGGTGCGGCGCACTGCGGAAGTGTGCTTCATGCCGCTGACCGTGGGCGGCGGGGTGCGATCGGTGGACGATGCGCGCGCTCTGTTGCTGGCGGGTGCGGACAAGGTGGCCGTCAATTCCGCAGCCGTATCCCGGCCGGAAGTGGTGGCGGAGATCGCCGAGAAGATGGGCAGCCAGTGCGTCGTCGCCTCCGTCGATGCGCGTTGGGTCCATGACCACTGGGAAATCTTCACCCACGGCGGGCGGCGGGAAACCGGGATCGACGCCGTGGAGCACGCCGTAAGGCTGGCCGAACTGGGTGCGGGCGAACTGCTTGTCACATCGATGGATGGCGACGGCACGCAGCGCGGATACGATCTGAAGCTGACCCGCACGATCGCTGACGCGGTTTCCGTTCCGGTTATCGCCAGTGGTGGCGTGGGCAACTTGCAGCACCTGGTGGACGGTGTGACGGAAGGCCATGCAAGCGCGGTTCTCGCCGCCTCGATCTTCCATTTCGGCACCCATACCATCGCGGAAGCCCATGCCGCGTTGCGCGCCGCCGGGCTGCCCGCGCGGGGGTGATGCGCTTGACGGGAAGGGCGCTCTTGCCCATGTCGCGCGGATGACCACGTCATCGGATACTCTGGCCCGCCTCGAACAGGTGATCCGCGAGCGGACGAAGGCCGCTGCGGGCGAAAGCTACGTCGCGAGCCTCAATGCGCGCGGGCTGCCTGTAATCGCCCGCAAGCTGGGCGAGGAAGCCGTGGAAACGGTCGTCGCCGCGCTTTCAGGTGACGATCAGGAACTGGTGGGCGAAGCGGCCGACGTGCTGTTCCACCTGATGGTCCTGCTGGGGCACAAGGGCATTGCGCTGGGAAGCGTGCTGGCCGAACTTGAGCGGCGCGAAGGCACATCCGGCCTCGTTGAAAAAGCTTCACGGAACGCCTGATGCCGATCGACGCCATGCAGCCTTACGATCCTGACAACATCTTCGCGAAGATCCTGCGCGGCGATATCCCGTGCAATAAGGTGTTCGAGGATGATTGGGCGCTGGCTTTTCACGACATCGCCCCGCAGGCGCCAGTGCATATTCTGGTGATCCCCAAGGGAGCATACGTATCGTGGGACGATTTTTCCGCCCGCGCCGCTGCGGATGAAATCGCGGGCTTCGTGCGGGCCGTGGGCCATGTCGCGCGCGAGCAAGGGCTGGTCGCGCCGGGTTATCGCCTGCTGGCCAATCTTGGCGCTGACGGCGGGCAGGAAGTCCCCCATCTGCACGTCCACCTTTTCGGCGGCAAGCCGCTGGGGCCGATGATCGCGCGTTAGGCACAATTCGCCGGACTTTCCGGCAAGAGAGCCGAACATAACTTTCGTGAGGTTGCCAGCCGAGTCGCGGGTTGGCTAAGGCCGGTTGAAGACCATGGGAGCGACGCTGCCTCTACCGCCTTCAGGCACGTTTCAGGGATCGCTGCACCTGTTCCCGATACGCGTCTATTACGAGGATACGGACCTTTCGGGTCTGGTCTATCACGCCAATTACCTGCGTTGGTTCGAACGCGCCCGTTCCGACATGCTGCGCCTGCTGGGTATCGACCAGCGCGCGGCGGCCGAAAACGGAGAAGGGTTCTATACCGTCGCCGAACTCAACATCCGCTATCTCGCGCCCGCGAAGCTTGATGATGCGGTGACTGTCGCCACTACGCCCGTGGAACTGCGTAGCGCCAGCGTGCGTTTGCAGCAGCGTGCGATGAGGGACGGTAATGTGCTTGCCGAAGCGCTCGTTCGGGTGGGATTCATCTCACCTGAAGGACGACCCCGACGTCAGCCACCTGGTTGGCGCGCCCAGTTCGAAACACTTCTTCCAGCGAAAGACCCCGCATGACGCTGATTGTCGCCGCCGCAGCCACCGCCGCCATCGAGGCGCCAACTCACCTCGATCCGGTCAGACTGTTCCTTGATGCCGACATTGTAGTGCAGGTGGTGATGACCGGCCTGTTGCTGGCGAGTGTGTGGGTATGGACGATCATCGTCTCGTTCTCGCTAAGGATGGGGCGCACCGCGCGCCGCAACGCAGCTTTCGAACAGGATTTTTGGGACGCCGACCAGCCCGACACGCTGGTACAGGGGCGCCGCCCGCGCGATATCCCCTCTGCTCGCGTCGCGGCGGCCGGGCTCAACGAATTGAAGATTTCGACCAAGGAGGGCCTGCGCAACCGCGACGGCGCCAAGGGGCGTATCGCGATGGCGATGGAAGGGCAGGTGGCGGAAGAAGCCGATGCGCTGGCCGAACGGCTGAACTTTCTGGCCACGACGGGTTCTGTTGCCCCTTTCGTTGGTCTGTTCGGCACCGTCTGGGGCATCATGAACAGCTTCTTCCAGATCGGCGCGCAGCAGAATTCATCGCTGGCGGTGGTCGCGCCCGGTATTTCGGAGGCGCTGTTCGCCACGGCCATCGGCCTGTTCGCGGCCATCCCCGCCGTTATCGCCTATAACCGCTTCAGCCACCGGGTGAACGCCTTCGAAGCGGCGCTTCAGCGCTTTGCTGACAAGGTCAACGCGCAGATCGGGCGGGAGCTGGAGCGCGGCTGATGGCGATGGGCGTGCACACATCCTCACGTGGGCGAAGCCGGTCTTCGCGGCGGTCGCCCATGGCGGAAATCAACGTCACGCCGCTGGTGGACGTGATGCTGGTGCTGCTGATCATCTTCATGATCACCGCGCCGCTGCTGGCCAGCGGCGTGCCGGTGGAACTGCCTGACAGCCGCGCCAATGCGCTGGATCGGCAGCCGGATCAGGTGACGATCAGCGTGGACCGCGCCGGGCACATCTACATCGATGAGGGACTGGTCCCCGATGGCCAGTTGCCGATGATGCTGGAGAACGCGCGCTGCGGCGGCGAGAATGCGCCGCTGATCACGCTGCGTGCCGACAGGGCGCTGGATTACGGCCGTGTCATGGCGGTGATGGGTGAACTGAACCGGGCCGGGTGCAATCGCATTTCGCTGGTCACCAACGGTTCAGTGGAGGTTCCATAGCTCATGCGCATGGGGTCCCTCGCACATCTTTCGCGCGAAGAGCAGATCGGCCTTGGGGTCGCCGCCGCCGCGCATGTGGCGCTCGTTCTGGCGCTGCTGTGGCAGGTGAGCGACGACCCCAAGAAGATGCCGGTGCCGGAACGGATGACTGTCAGCCTCGCCAGCGAGGTGAGTTTGCGTTCAACGGCACCCGATCCCGTGCAGGAAGCGCAAGCATCCGTTGCGCCCGAACTCGCGCCCGAACCCGCCCCGCCGCCGGTTCCGGCGCCGCCACAACCGCGTGTCGAGGCCCGGCCCGAGCCGAGGCCTACGCAAGCGCGTGTGGAAGCGCGCCCTCAACCTCAGCCCACCCGTGCGCCTGCCGCGCGCCCAACCGCTCAGCCGACGCAGCGCCCTGCGCCCAGGCCGTCTGCTGCCCCCACCAGAGCTGCGGGCGGCACGCGCATCGGTGCGGACTTTCTTCAGGGGGCGGGTGCCACCGAAGGGGACCGGGGCACCCCGGCCGCGGCCTTTGGCGCTGCTGAGCAGGCCGCGCTGGAGCAGGCGATCAACCGCCAGCTTAAGCCTCACTGGAGCGCGCCGCAGGGTGTGGATGCGGAAAAGCTCGTGACCGTGCTGACTTGGGAACTGAATGCGGACGGGTCGCTCAAGGGGACTCCGCGTCTGGTCAGCCAGTCAGGCGTCACCGATTCCAACCGTCCGCAGGCATCGCTGCATGTCGAACGGGCGATCCGTGCGGTTCAACTGGCCGCGCCGTTCAATCTGCCAGATCAATATTATGACAAGTGGAAGCGCATACGCACGTGGCGCTTCGATAGGAGGCTTTGATGACCACCGTTCGCACAATGCTGCTGGGCATGGGCCTGTGTCTTTTCGCTGTCCTAGCGGCGGCACAAGGCGTTTCATCGCCCGCCGTGCAGGTGCCTGATCTGGAAGAGGGTGGGCTTAGCGGCTCGGTTACGGATGAAAGTGCGTGGCAGGACCTCAGCATCGCCATCCCTTCGTTTGCGACCGATCGCGATCAGCCGACCCCGGCGAATTCGCAGGGTACGGCTGCGCTTGGCGTCGAGCTGGGCAGGGTGGTTTACGGCGATCTGGCCAACAATGGCCTGTTCCGCCCGCTTGGCCCGGATTCGCTGCCACGACCGGGCTATCAGCAGATCACTGCCCCCGCGTGGAGCACGTGGAGCGGTCGTTCTGCCGAAATGCTCGTCCATGGTTACGTTCGCGCCGGTGAGGGCGGAAGGCTGACGGTGGGCTGCTATCTCTACGACGTTCAGTTGCAGCAGCAGCTTGTACGCGAAGGCTGGGTGGTGGACCCTGCTGACTGGCGCCGGGCGGCCCACAAGTGTGCGGACCTGATCTATTCGCGCCTGTCCGGCGAGAGCCCGTTCTTCGACAGCAAGATTGCCTATATCGCGGAGACAGGTCCGAAGGACAAGCGGATCAAGCGTCTGGCGATCATGGATTCGGACGGCGCGAACCACCGCTTCATAACCAGCGGGCAATCGACCGCGCTGACCCCGCGTTATTCGCCTGACTATTCGAAGATTGCCTACGTCAGCTATCTCAATGGCTACGCACGCATCTATGTTTATGACATCGGCAGCGGGCGGCAGACCCTGGTAACGGAAAGCCAGAACCCGACCTTCGCTCCGCGCTGGGCCCCCAACGGGCGCACCATCCTTTATTCGATGGCGGTGAACGGCAACACGGACATCTACAGCGTGCCCGCCACTGGCGGAAACCCGCGCCGGCTTACCGATGCGCCGGGCATCGATGTGGGCGGGTCCTATTCGCCTGACGGGTCGAAGATCGTTTTCGAAAGCGACCGTTCGGGCAACCAGCAGATCTATGTGATGAACGCGGATGGCACTGGCCAGCGGCGCATCAGCTTCTTCGGCGGTCGTGCTGCGACGCCGGAATGGAGCCCGCGCGGCGACCAGATCGCCTTCACGCATATCGTGGGCGATCTGCGGGTGGGCGTGATGTCGCCGGAAGGGCGCAATATGCGGCATCTGACCGACAGCTGGCAGGATGAAGCGCCAACATGGGCGCCCAACGGCCGCATCGTGCAGTTCTTTCGCACCGCCCGCAACACAGGCGAAACTTCGATATGGCAGGTCGATCTGACCGGCCGCAACGAGCGGCGACTGCCGACACCAGTAGGGGCTTCGGATCCGGCCTGGGGACCGGTCCTTCCGTAATATCTCTCATAATTCCCCACAGCCATCCTGGAAAGTCATGGCATCGAACTGAAGGAGGATTTGGCATGAACAAGATTGCATTGGCTTTGGCCGCAACGAGCGTCCTGGCACTGGGGGCATGCAAGAAGCAGGCTCCTGAAGACTTGCCGCCGGCACCGCAGAACACTTCTGCACCGGCACCTACCCCTGCTCCCAGCGGTCCGCAGGGCGCCGTTCCGGGCACGCAGGCTCACTTTGCACAGCAGATGCAGGGGCGGGATTCGATCTATTTCGATACTGACAAGTTCAATATCGACGCAGAAGATCAGGCGGCGTTGTCGCAGCAGGCGGCCTATCTGCGCCAGTATCCCAACATCCGCGCCACCGTGGAAGGGCACTGCGACGAACGCGGCACGCGCGAATACAACCTGGCGCTGGGTGAACGCCGCGCCAATGCGGCCAAGAACTACCTCGTCAGCCTGGGCGTACCGGCCGAACGGCTGACCACCGTCAGCTATGGCAAGGAACGGCCCGCTGCGCTCGGTTCCAACGCCGAAGCGTGGGCGCGCAACCGCCGCGCCGTCACTATCGTACTGAACTGATCGCTGTATCCTGAGGCCCCTGCGAAAGCGGGGGCCTCAGACCGTTGCAGGCCCGCACCGCCTCTAGAATGGCAGGGCGGTGATCGACGCCCGCAGGATCGGCGCGATGATCCCGGTCGGAGCATCTGCCTGCACCAGACCCGATACGGACTGGGAACCCGGCGCGAACAACGCCAGCGCCGAAAGCGCGAAAATCGCAAATGAGGAAGAGACGGCTAGTTGCTTCGACATTGTTCGGCTCGTTTCGTGCTGCGTTGCAGCAGATGGGTACGCTAATCCATTTTGCAATGCAGCGAACTGGGGGTGAGAGGAAATCTCGTGCAGGTTGCCGACCGGCGGTTTTCGTGCCGGGCGAGAGCGCCTATAAGGACCAAATGCTGACTTTCGGATTAAGCGCGTGAGCCGGGCGAAGCGTTCGATCGACTGGGGTTTCCCACGCTGGCGCGGCTATGGCAGCACGCGGGAAGCGGCCAAGGTGCGCCTGTGCGACCGCCATGGTTGCGACGAACCCGGAAACTGCCCTGCGCCCAAGGCGCCAAACAGCCCTGATCGGTGGTATTTCTGCCAGCGCCATGCCGCTGAATACAACTCGAAGTGGGACTACTTCGAAGGGCTGGACAAGGAAGAGGCCGAGGCGCGCGCCGGGGCGGAACAGCGCACCAATGCCAGCTATGCCCAATCGGCGCACTATGGCTGGGCGGGATCGGGCGACGGCAGCCGCAGCGCGGACGAGATGCGCGCGCTGGAAGTGCTGGGGCTGGAAGCCGATGCCGATTTCGACGCTGTGAAGAAGGCGTGGCGGGCGAAGGCCAAGGAAGTGCATCCCGATGTGAAGCCGGGCGATGCCGAAGCGGCCACTGCTTTCCAGGCCTACAGCGTTGCCTACGAAGTGCTGCGCCAGGCGGAGGAACGGCGGGAGTGGCACGGGTGAGCCATCGCTGCGTTCCCCTTCAGTGCTGAACCGTATCGCGCACCCACTCGGCTGGATCGGACGGGTTTTCGATCTTCCCAACGAAGCGCGGCGAGGTTGAGCGGACGTAGTAGGGGATGACGGTGTTGCCTTCATGGCAGGCGTATTCGAACATCCCGTAATCGTCATTGCGGCTCCACGGAAAGGCGAGTTTGAAGGGGGCGGTCAGGACCACCGGGTCCCTCACTTCCGCTTCGTAGTAGATCGTGTTCGGCCCGGTCATGGTCAGACGTTCGGTGACGGTCTGTTCCTTGCTGGTCGGCAGCGGCTTGTTGCCGGGGCCGACGATGTTCAGCGGTGTTTCGCCGGTCAGGTTGGTGGTTTCGATCACCAGCGTATCGCCTTCCCATCGACCGCGCGAGAAGCCCAGATACTGGCGCACTTCCGCTGGCGGCGGGGGGCCGTCGATGATCGGGATGAAGCGCGTTTCATGGACGATTTCCAGTTGCAGGACCACCAGACCCGGCGACTGGAACACACGGATGCCGTTGTTGTAGGGGAACGGCGTCATCGATGATGGCAGGCCGCGGCTGATGCAGCGGTCGAGCGTGTTGAAGTCTGCAACCTTGTCGAATTGCGTTACGTTCCAGCTGGAGCGCATGGCGGCAGACATCCGCTCTCCCACCTCGGTCAGTGGCGGGATGCGGCCATTGGCCGGTTCCATGATCAGCGAGGTCTGGCGCAGGGGCTGGCCCCATTCGAACCAGTGGCCTGAGCCGATCGTGCCTTCTTCATCCTCCCGATCGTAGTTTTGGGCCGTGCTTTCGGCCTGTACGACGGCAGCCGCGTATTCATCGTCCGTCAGGTATGCCTTGTCACCCAGGGCGGGCGGGCGTTCGGTGGGTGTGCGGCCGACGGAATCGATAGGCCATGTTCCCCGCAAGTCGGGATCGCCCCATTCCGTGCGCGGCGCCTTCCAGCCCGGCGGAGGCGCTGGCGCCCCCGCCGCGACGGCCATTTCCGCCGGTGTCTTCGCCATCGAATGCGAATGCCATGCGAGCGCCATGACACCCGCGCACAGCGCGTAACCGCAAGCCTTCATCGGTCCTCTCCCCCGATATGCTGCTGAAGGGATTGAACCAGATCACCGTGTGGGGCGCAACCCGTGCCGCTAAACCGCCTCCAGCGCCTGCCTGAAGTCTGCGATCAGGTCGTCGGCGTCCTCTATGCCGACGGAGATGCGGACGAGGTTGTTCGTGATGCCGAGTTGAGCCTTGCGTTCATCCGGCACTGACAGGTGCGTCATTGCGGCCGGATGGCTGGCCAGCGTTTCCGTGCCGCCAAGGCTGACGGCCAGTTTGGCAACCTTCAGCGCGTCGAGGAAGCGGAAGCTTTCCGCCTCTCCGCCCTTGATGAACAGGCTGAAGGTGCTGCCGGGGCCGGTGCAGTGCCGGTCATAGATGTCCTTCTGCCGCCCTTCGCCCAGCAGGCCGAGGAAGCCGACACCGTCGACCTTGGGATGGTCTTTCAGGAAGTCGCACACCTTGATGGCGTTTTCGGTCGCCCGCTGCATCCTGATTTCCAGCGTTTCCAGACTGCGGAGCAGCATCCACGCGGTGTTGGGATCGCAGATGCCGCCCATCGTGTTACGCAGCGCACGCACCCGGTCCAGCCAGTGCCGCGCGCCGACCACACCGCCCGCCACGAGATCGGAATGGCCGCCCGCATACTTGGTCAGTGAGTAGGCGACGATGTCCGCCCCGTGATCCAGCGGGCTTTGCCACAAGGGGCCGAGGAAGGTGTTGTCGATCGCGATCGGTGTCTGGTCCGGGTCGAACGCCGCGTCGCGGGCGTCGCGCACCGCCTCCACATCGACCAGCGCATTGGTCGGGTTGCCGGGGCTTTCGAGGTAGATCATCGCCACCCGGCCACCCGTTTCAGCGGCCTTCGCAACGGCCCGCGCGATGACGGCGTCGATTTCAGCCCGCGTCGCACCAGCCGGGAAATCGACGTAGCCGACCCCGAAGCGCGATAGCACATTGGCCACGAAGCCTTCGCTTGCCGCATAGAGCGGGCCGGAGTGGACGATCACGTCGCCCTGCCGGCAGAAGGCCATCATCAGCGTACAGATCGCGGTCATGCCGCTGGAGAACACCAGCGCATCTTCCGCCCCGTCCCACACGCTGAGGCGGTCTTCCAGTATCTCCTGATTGGGGCCGTTGAAGCGCGAATAGATCAGCCCGTCGGTGCCGCCCGCGCGCCTGCCGGTGATGCCTTCGAAGTGGCGTTTGCCGGCCTCCGCGCTCTCAAACACGAACGTGCTGGTGAGGAAGATCGGCGGCTTCAGCGCGCGTTCGGACAGCACGGGATCATAGCCGTGGCCCATCATCAGGGTGGATGGTTTCAACTCCCGGCCGCCGAGCGTGGTGACTTCGGGCCGGGGCTTGCTGCGCTGAACGGGGCGATCGGTCATGGTTTCATCCGTAACCCTTTCCCGACGGGCGAGCCAATGGAATCACGGCAGCCCGCACCCCGCTGCGGGTGTTGACACTGTTGACACGGTCCTGAGCGGAAACGGGCTTGATCCGTCACCTTGAGGGCAAAAAGTGTCGCTTTGCGGCGTGCGCGTGTCACTTTTTGTGCGGGAGAGTCGCTTTGGGATGCGCGGCGGTGTCGCTTTGTAGGGAAAGGTGTCGCCCTGGGCGACGCGTCGTCTGAGGGGCGGGTCAGCATACCGCCACTGTGCACGGATGAGGTGTCTGTAGGAAAGTGCGGGCGTTGGCGCGCTGGATTCCCGCCTTCGCGGGAATGACGAAGGATGGGCGGAGGTGGAGGCAGAGGGGCCGAATTGCTCCCCGGCCGGAGCCGGGGCGCAATGGGTGTGTGATGAGGCGGCGTCAGCCTGCCTTATTTCGGTGCGAGCACCATGAGCATCTGGCGGCCTTCGAGGCGCGGATAGGCTTCGATCTTGGCGATTTCCGCCACGTCTTCCTGCACCCGCTTCAGCAGGTTCATGCCCAGTTCCTGGTGAGCCATTTCACGGCCGCGGAAGCGCAAGGTCATCTTCACCTTGTCGCCTTCTTCGATGAATTTCACCACGTTGCGCATCTTCACGTCGTAGTCGTGATCATCGATGTTCGGACGCATCTTGATCTCTTTGATCTGCTGCGTCTTCTGCGTCTTGCGCGCGGCGTTGGCTTTCTTCTGCGCTTCGTAGCGGTGTTTGCCAACGTCGAGGAACTTGCACACCGGCGGATCGGCGTTCGGCGAAACCTCGACAAGGTTCAGCCCCAGGTCGTTTGCCTGTTCGATCGCTTCGCGCGTGTACATGACGCCGATGTTCTCGCCGTTTTCATCGATCACGCGGACTTTGTCCGCCTGGATCATGTTATCGAAGCGAGGGCCGGACTTTACCGGGGGCGCAAGCATGCGCCGGGGAGGACGTGGTATGGGGCGATCTCCATGAATCGGTTTTTGAAGTGGCGCTACTTAGTGCGTAACGGCTCCCTCCGCTAGGGGGTTACGCACGGGCGCGCAGAGGGTCAGGCCGTGGCCTGCCAAAGGGGGAAGCGGGCCAGTTTTCCCTTCACCGGCAACAGCGCCTCTATAACCCGCGCCGGTTGCAGCGCAGCGACGATTGCCGGGTTGGCCGCGTTCATCCCCCCGGTCAGCGCGCCGAAGGCCGGAAGCACCATCCGCCCGCCGCCATCGGCCGTGCGGCTGACCACCGCACAGGGGCGGCGGATGGCGCGATCGCGCACCCTGACCTGCAAGCGCGGATGATAATGGCCGGACAGTTCGGGCCGTGTTTCGCCCGCCATGGCCTGATGGCGCAGGACGAAGCCCGCGATCACCAGTTCGGTTGCCAATGCGCCGCCTGAGCGTGCCTCCATCGCGGAATCGTGATTGCCGGTGATCCACACCCAGTCCGTGGCGCGGGTAAGCGCGGCGAGCATTCCGGCCGCGTGAGGTTCCAGCCGATCGGCCCCGGCGGAATCGTGGAAATTGTCGCCCAGCGTGAATACCCGCCGCGCGCCCGTTTCGCGAATGGCGAGGGCGAGCCGTTCCAGCGTTTCGCGGCTGTCATAGGGCGGCAGGGGCTGGCCGTGACGGGCGAAGAAGCTGGCCTTTTCCAGATGCAGGTCCGCCACCAGCAGCGCCTGTTCGCGCGGCCAGTAGAGCGCGCGAACAGTGGTGAGGACGAATTCTTCACCCGCGAACGAAAAGGGAACCATGCGTCTCCCTTGCCCCTGCCCGGACGCTTTGGCAAGGGAACCGGGGCGCTTGAGGCTCGTCAATGCGGCGAGCCGATCCGCGCGGCAGGCGTGGGCCATGACAGACCCTTCGCAGCGAGAGGATACGATGACCGACTGGCAAACCAATACCGCCCGCGCGAAGGAATGGTTCGAAAGCCTGCGCGACCGCATCTGCGCGGAGTTCGAGGCGATCGAGCGCGAGGCGGGCAGCGATGCGGCGTTCGATTATCTGGCCTGGGACCGCGAGGAGGAAGGCAACGCCAGCCCCGGCGGCGGTGTACGCGGCCTGATGAAGGGCAAAGTGTTCGAGAAAGTGGGCGTGAACGTTTCCACCGTGCGCGGCCAGTTCCCCGAACAGTTCGCGGGCACGATCAACGGCGCCAGCGCGGAAAGCCCCGGCTTTACCGCGACGGGCATCAGCCTGGTCGCCCACATGACCAATCCGCATGTGCCCGCCGTGCATATGAACACGCGGTTCCTGACCACCGGCAAGGCGTGGTTCGGCGGCGGGGCGGACCTGAATGCGCCGATCCCCTATGCAGAGGATACCGAGGAATTCCACGCCCGGTTCCGCGCCGCCTGCGCCGCGCATAACCCGACCTATTACGAACGGTTCAAGAAATGGGCCGACGAGTATTTCTTCATCCCCCATCGCGGCGTGGCGCGGGGCGAGGGCGGTATCTTCTATGACCACATGGAATGCGCGGATGAGGCCGAATGGGAACGCAATTTCGCCTTCACCCGCGACGTGGGAGAGGCATTCCTGGATGTGTTCCCGCGCATCGTGCGCAAGCGGATGGGCACGGAATGGACGCCTGAGGACAAGGAGCAGCAGCTGATCTGGCGCGGCCGCTATGCCGAATTCAACCTGGTGTACGACCGGGGCACCTTGTTCGGCCTGAAAACAGGTGGCAACATCGACGCCATCCTGATGAGCCTGCCGCCCGAGGTGAAGTGGAGCTGACGCAGGGTTTAACCTCTGCCTGCCAGCATTTCCCGAACGAGCGCAGGTTTTCTGGCGATCATCGCGAGCAGGACCTGTGCCGGGCCGGTTGGCCGCCGCCTGCCCTGTTCCCAATTGAGCAAAGTCCCTTTTGCGACGCCGATGCTGCGTGCGAAGGCGGCTTGCGACAAGCCGGTGCTGGCACGGATTTGCGCCACATCGACGTCCGGTACTTCGATATGATGCACGCGCGCGCCCGTTTCCCGGCCCTCTGCATAGGCGATGGCTTCTTCAAGACCGGCAGCAATGCTGTTGTAAGCCTTGCCCATGTTCATTCTCCGTAATGTGCAAGCAGTTGCCTGCTTAATTCGACCGCCGCCGTCAGTTCCGCCTGAGACAGATTAGCCTTCTCGTTTTTCGCGAACACCGTCACCAGAAACAGCGGCAGGGCGGTTCCTCCGAACACATATATCGTCCTGTATCCGCCACTTTTGCCGCCACCTGCCTTCGCGAACCTCACCTTGCACAACCCTCCGCCCAGTGGCGTTCCCGCTTCGGGATTGGTTGCCAGATAGCTGACCAGTTCTACACGCTCAGCGTCGGTCATGATGGACTTGGCGCGGCGCAGGAATTCCGGCAGTTCGACAACTGTCTGTAAAGTCATGCAGCTATATACGCCAATGACGCATATGCGTCAATGACGTACTCGAGGAAGCCCGATATGCACCGCCTTACCCTATCCCAGTCGAACGCCCTGATCGAAGCCGCGCTGGCGCATGGGGCTGAGCTTGGCCTGAAGCCGCTGACCGTTACTGTGCATGATCCGGGCGGGCATCTGATCGCGTGCCAGCGGCAGGACGGGGCGTCCAATATGCGCGTCAAGCTGGCCGGGGGGAAGGCCGCCGGGGCGCTGGCGCTGGGGGTTTCCAGCCGCACGATCGGCGACATGGCGGTGGAGCGGCCGCACTTTGTCGCTGCGGTCGATACGATGAGCGAAGGCGGCATGGTCCCGGCAGCGGGCGGGGTTATCGTGTGCGACGCGCAGGGCGTGGTGATCGGGGCCATCGGCGTGACCGGCGATACCAGCGACAATGACGAGGCATGTGCGCTGGCGGCCATCGCCAGCCTGAACCTCAGGCCGAAGAACTGACCTGATCGATCGCGGTGTCGCCGGGTGTCGCGGCGACCACGCGGTTTCTGCCGCCCCGCTTGGCCTGATAGAGCGCGCTGTCGGCGGCGGCGGTGAGGACGGTGGGATCATCCCCATCCGGCCCTTCAATGCAGCCGACGCCGATGCTGACGGTGACCGTCCCCCCTTGCGCGGAGGCGGGGAGGGACTGCTGGGCAATCTTCTGGCGCATCCACTGGGCTACGCGAATGGCGTCGTCCTGCGTGGTGTTGGGCAGGATCACCGCGAATTCCTCACCCCCATAGCGTGCGACAACATCTGTCTTGCGCTGGACGCAGCCGGAAAGAATGCGACCGACATCGCGCAGGCAGCGGTCGCCGGCGGGGTGGCCCAGAGTGTCGTTCAGCCGCTTGAAGTAATCGATATCGATCATCAGCAGGGCCAGTTCGCCCCCGTACCTGCGGGCGCGGTTCCATTCGCTATCCAGCGCTTCATCGAAGGTTCGGCGATTGGCGAGGCCGGTGAGCCCGTCGGTGCGGGCAAGCGCGGCGAGTGCGGCGCGTTCGTCGTATCCGCTGACCTGCATCAGGATCGATCGCAAGCCATAGCCGAATAGCGCGGCAGCGAAGCCGATGATGCCGAGAATGGGACGATAAAATACCAGCGAGGCCGATACCGCGAGAAGCGCGGTGGGTAACATCATGGGGCTGCCGGCGGCGACAAAGCTGACGAAACCGTCGGATGCAGGCTTTTCCCGTGCAGGAACGATGCCGCCGGGTGCGAGCAGGGCGAGAGCCGCCAGCAGTATGAATGGAACGCCAATGATCGCGTCGTTCCATGTGCCGTAACCCTCGTCAGAGGCGAAGTGATTTATACCGACCGCAACGACCATGTAGAGAATCGAGTAGATGGCCAGAAAGCGGAAGAAGGTCTGTTCGGCTGCTTCGCGCGCGGCGCGCCAGCGCAAGGTGGCGAACACCGCGATGAACGCGTTCTCAATATCGAACATCAGCCGCAGTTTCAGGAAGCCCTCCTCACTCGCACCCGCAAGAGTGGCGAACGTGAAGGTGTGGGCGAAGAACAGCGCGCCCAGCGTAAGCGCCAGCGCGGCATCGACCATCCATGCCCGCCACTGATCGCGGACCGGGCTGGCGCAGATGAAGATCAGCGGCACACCATAAAGAACGAACAGCAGCAGCCCCAGCGCGCCTTCGCTATCGAAGCCGGTGAGCAGTTCCGCGCCCATCGTGGCACCCATCCCGAGGGACCACAGCAGAAGCGCGGCGGCCAGCGCCGTCCAGAGCGCCGATTCAGGAGAGGAGCGGGATCGCAGAAAACACATCAGGGCCGCGATGGCGGGCGCGGCGATGAGCATGACGTAGGAAAATATTCTTGCCGAAGACGGGAAAAGAACGATCCCGAGCCAGTGAAGCAAAGGAAACGCGGCGAGAAACACGACGCCTGAAAGTCGCCAGTGTGCAACCGGATGAGTTCTACGCCGGGCCTCGCCGGAAAATCGGGTCATAGCTACTCCCGACTCGGTTTATCCGGGATGATGCCTAAAAGTTCCTGAAAAATCATATGGGGAGATGCCCTGTTACGCCACCGGGCGGTGAAGAATTGACGCATCGTGCATCCTGACCCTAGTTACCGCAGTAACTTTCCCGGAGATTGTCATGCGCGGCTTTGCTTCCTTCCTGCTTGTCCTGCTGTTGGCCGCGTGCAAGCCGGGGGGTGGGACGGAAGAAGTAATGGTGGCGCCGATCCTGACCACCGAAGACGCGCATGATCCGTGGACGTTCGCCCAGCCGGAAAAGGCGCGAGTGACGCATGTGGCGCTGGACCTGGCCCTGGATTTCGAAGCGAAGCGGGTGGGCGGAACGGCGACGCTGGACATTCTGGCAGAGCCGGGCGTGGATACCGTGGTGCTGGACAGCGACGGGCTGGAAATTTCCGCCATTGCCGATGCGGACGGAAAGGCGCTGCCTTTCACCGTGGGCGACCGGGTCGAGGGGAAGGGTGAGCCTGTCACCGTGACCATCGGCGACGCGCGCAAGATCGTCGTGACGTATAAAGCCGCGCCGAATGCCGAGGCGCTGCAATGGCTGGCACCCGCACAGACAGCGGGCGGCGAGCATCCTTATCTGCTGAGCCAGGGGCAGCCGACGCTGAACCGCACGTGGATCCCTACGCAGGACAGCCCCGGCATCCGCCAGACATGGGAAGCGCGGATCACCGCGCCCAAGCCGCTGACGGTGGTGATGTCCGGCCTGCGCGAAGGCGAGCCGGAGGATGTGGGCGAGGGGCGGCGCGCGTTCCGCTTTGCGATGGACAAGCCGGTGGCCCCCTATCTGATCGCCATAGCGGCGGGTGATCTGGCTTTCCGCGAACTGGGCCCGCGCACCGGCGTGTGGACTGAACCGTCGATGCTGGATGCGGCGGCGGCGGAACTGGCCGATAGCGAGAAAATGGTCGAGGCGGCGGAGAAGCTGTACGGCCCCTATCGCTGGGGCCGCTACGACATGATCGTGCTGCCCCCCAGCTTCCCCTATGGCGGGATGGAAAACCCCACGCTGACCTTCCTGACGCCGACCTTCATCGCCGGGGACAAGAGCCTGAACGGGCTGGTCGCGCATGAACTGGCCCATTCGTGGTCGGGCAATCTGGTCACCAATGCCAACTGGGCGGATTCATGGCTGAACGAAGGGCTGACCTCCTATTTCGAAAACCGCATTCTTGAGGAACTCTACGGCACCGGTCGCGCCCATCAGGAGGCCGCGCTGAGCTTTGCCGAAATCGAGAAGGTGCTGGAGGAAAAGGGTGCGGATGCGCCGGTAACGGCGTTGCACCTGCCCCCCGCCGAAGCCACCCCCGACGGCGGCGAGAGCGGCATTGTCTATGACAAGGGCGCGGCCTTCATGCGGACGGTGGAGCAGATCGTCGGGCGCGGGAAGTTCGACGCATGGATGCGCCAGTGGTTCGATAACCACGCGTTCCAGCCCGCGACATCCGCCATGCTGCTGGCTGATATGCGGGCGAATCTGGTGAAAGGCGACGAGGAGCTGGAGCGCAAGCTGATGCTGGAAGAGTGGGTCTATGGCACGGGCCTGCCCGCCAATGTCGCACAGCCGGTGCCCGCAGCCTTTGCCGCCGTGGATGCGGCGGCGGCGGATTATGCCAGCAGCCACGAAGTGGACCCGGCGGCGTGGGCGGGGTGGACGACGGCGGAACGGCTGCGGCTGCTGGCGAAGCTGCCCCGCAAGCTGGACACGGCGCAACTGGCCGATCTGGACCAGCGGCTGGGCCTGTCGAAATCCGGCAATGCCGAAATCCTGTTCGCGTGGCTGAACCTGGCGCTGGCCAACCGTTACGAACCGGCGGTGCCAGTGGCCGAGAAGTTCCTGGGTGAAGTGGGCCGACGCAAGTTCGTGCAGCCGCTGTTCGAAACGCTGATGAAACAGGGGGCGTGGGGGCAACCGATCGCCCGGCGTATCTATGCAGAAACGCGCGCAGGCTATCACGCGGTGACGCAGGGCAGCGTGGACGCGGTGGTCGGCTGGCAGGGCTGACGCCTGTGGCGCAACCCGGGGCGGATTGAACCGCGCCGGATTGCGCCATCAAGCCTTAGCGAGGTTTGCGGGCTTCGCCTGAATGCTTTTTCGGCCGTGGGCGGGCGGCATCGCGATCACCCGGTTTGCCGTGGTTCGCGGGGCGTTTGCCACGCGGCGGTCCGCTATTCGGCCCCTTGCGCGGTGGGCCTGAGGGCCTGCCATGACCGCCGGAGCCGCCGCCGGAACCCTTGCGATGCTGGCGCGCCGCATCGCGGGGAGTATCGGGCGCGAGCACGATGGTGACATCGCCCCCGTCTTCCGTTCCGGCCGTGCGGGCCACAGCGGCGGCGAACTTGTCAGATATGGCGCGGGGGACCTGGAAATGCGTCTGGTTGGCGCTGATCCGGATGGCCCCAACCTCGTTACGGGTGATATGCCCGCGACGGCACAGCAGAGGCAGGAGCCAGCGGGGATCGGCGTTCTGGCGCCGACCGATATCGATGCTGAACCAGACCACATCCTCAAACCCGGCGCGGTGGCGTTCCTGCCGTTCGTTCTGGCGCGCCTCTGGCGTATTGGCGGTGAGATCTTCGGCCTGCGGCATGGCGGCGCGATGGGCGTGGACCAGCGCCGCGGCGATATCTTCCACGCTGCGTTGTGCGAGAAGCTGTGCGGCCAGTTCCCGATCTTCATCGTCGAACTCAATCGGTTCAAGCATCGAATTGAGCAGGCGCTGCCGGTCATTCTGGCGGATGGCGTCAGCAGTGGGCGCATCGATCCAGTCGGCGGTGATCCGTGCGCCGCGCAGCATCGATTCCACCCGCCTGCGACGGGGGTAGGGGACGATCATGACGGCCGTGCCCTTCTTACCCGCGCGGCCCGTGCGGCCGGAACGGTGCTGAAGGGTTTCCGCATCGCGGGGAATTTCGACATGGATCACGAGGCTGAGCGACGGCAGATCGATGCCGCGCGCGGCCACATCGGTGGCGACGCAGACGCGCGCCCGACGATCGCGCAGGGCCTGCAGCGCCTGATTGCGCTCGCTCTGCGAGTGTTCCCCCGACAGTGCGACCACGGCAAAGCCGCGTTCCTGCAAGGTGGCGTGCAGGCGGCGGACGTTTTCGCGCGTGGCGCAGAACAGCATCGCCGTTTCCGCCTCGTGAAAGCGCAGCAGGTTCACCACCGCATGTTCGATTTCCGCCGGGCTGACGGTGACGGCCTGATAAGTGATGTCACCATGCCCGCGATCGTCACCCACGGTGGAGATACGCAACGCATCGCGCTGATAGCGGCGGGCGAGGTTGGCGATGGGCGGCGGCATCGTGGCGGAGAACAGCAGAGTGCGGCGGCTGTCCGGCGCGGCGTCGAGAATCTCTTCCAGATCTTCGCGAAAGCCCATGTCCAGCATCTCGTCCGCTTCATCGAGGACGATGGTTCGCATCAGGGCGAGATCGAGCGCCCCGCGTTCCAGATGATCGCGCAGCCGCCCCGGAGTGCCGACGACGATCTGCGGATTGTCGCGCAGAGCGCGCCGTTCCTTCGACGGGTCCATGCCGCCGACGCAGGTCGCGACCCGCGCCCCGGCCTTCCCATAGAGCCAGATGAGTTCGCGGCTGACCTGAAGCGCCAGTTCCCGCGTAGGGGCGATGACCAGAGCCAGCGGGCTGGCGGCCCCTTCTACCCCGCCTTGGGCGCTCAGCAGTTCGGATGCCATGGCCAGCCCGAAGGCCACCGTCTTGCCCGAGCCGGTCTGTGCGGACACCAGAAGATCGCGGCCGATCGCATCAGGCTGCATCACTGCGGCCTGAACGGGCGTAAGGTCGGAATAGCCGCGCGCGGCCAAAGCTTCGCCGAGAACCGGCGGAATGTCAGGAAAAAGCATCGGCGCCAGATAGGCGTGTCTGCGCCACATGGCATCCCATTTACGAAACATTTTTTTGCAGTGCGGCAAAAACCTCGCCAGCCTGCAAAATCTGATGTCTGGCCCTTAGCGGCGATGGGCGCGCCAGTTGCCGATGTGCGCCCGGATCACGATGAGTCCGCCGACCACGGTGAGCGCGACTTCCATCGTCTCTTCAGGAACGAACAGGGCCGTCGCGATCAGGCCGAGGCCGACCGCGCCGGTGATGGCCGGGCCTGCCGCGCGGTGCCGCCGCCAGCCGCGCAGCAGTGCGAAGCCGGTGACGGGCAGGGCCATGCCAAGCAGCACCCTGTGCGTCCATTCGTCACCCGGCAGCGTAACCGCGAAAAAGGGGAGCAGGGCCGCAATCAGCGGAAGCGCGAGGCAGTGAATCAGGCAGATGCCGGATATCATCATCCCCATCCGGTCCAGCCCCGACAGGCGCGTGCTGCCGACATTTCCACTCATCAAAATCCTCCTGACGGGATGAAACGACGCTGCGCCGCGCCGAAGGGAACGGCGTGCGGCTGGTCGATAATGATATATTATATCATAACTGGCGCGACGGATCGGGTATTTCAAGTGGGTGGGAGGATTTTCCGGACATGGCCGGGTTTCTTGCAAAGCGGGCACGACCCGGATGGCGGCTGGCGGGCCTGTTATCGGCGATCATTCTCGCAGCCATGGCGCCATCGACCGCGGCGGCGCAGCACCTGCAATGCGTGCCCTATGCGCGGCAGGTTTCGGGCATCGACCTGTATGGCAACGCGCATCTGTGGTGGGACAAGGCCGAGGGGCGATTTGGCCGGGGCAGCGAACCGCGTGTGGGCGCGGTCATGGCGTTTCGCGCCAGCGCGGCGATGCCACTGGGCCATGTCGCGGTGGTGGGGGAGATCGTGGATGAACGGCATATCCTGCTGGATCACGCCAATTGGTCTGGCCCCGGTATGATAGAGCGCCGCGCGCTGGCCCAGGATGTTTCGGACGCGGGCGACTGGAGCGCGGTGCGCGTGTGGTGGGGCCCGCAGGGGGCGCTGGGCGCGCGGGAGAACCCGGTATCGGCTTCATTTATAACGAGCCGCCCGAAACCCCCGGCGGCAGCGTGCTGGCCGATGCACATCGGGCACAGGCGGGCGACGGCTGACACCCGCGACCGCGCGTTAACCGCTTTCCCCTTGCCGCACGGCGTGTTGCAACGCACATCAGAGGGGATGCTTCGCCAATATGAACTTGTTGAACGGGTCAAAGCCTATGACCCGGACGCCGACGAGGTGCTGCTTAACCGCGCCTATGTTTACACCGTGCAGAAGCATGGCAGCCAGAAGCGCGCCAGCGGCGACCCTTATTTCAGCCACCCGGTAGAAGTCGCCGGGCTGATGACCGACCTGAAGCTGGATCAGGAAACGATCATCACTGCGCTGCTGCACGATACGGTGGAAGATACGCTGGCGACCATCGCCGATGTCGAAAAGAACTTCGGCCCCGAAGTCGCCCGGCTGGTGGATGGCGTGACCAAGCTGTCCAAGCTGGAACAGATGCCGGAGAACGAGCGGGCGGCGGAAAACCTGCGCAAGTTCTTCCTGGCGATGAGCGAGGACATCCGCGTGCTGATGGTGAAGCTGGGCGACCGGCTGCACAACATGCGCACGCTGCATTTCATCAAGAGCCCGGAAAAGCGCCGCCGCATCGCGCGTGAGACGATGGATCTCTATGCCCCGCTGGCGGAGCGGGTGGGCATGTATGAATACATGCGCGAGATGCAGTTGCTGGCCTTCGAGCAACTGGAACCCGAAGCCTATGCCACGATCACCGGGCGGCTGGAGCAGATCCGCAGCCAGGAAGGCGGGCAGGTCGACGCCATTGCCCTGAAGATGAAGCAGGCTCTGGCCGAAGCCGGCTTTGCCGTGGAGGTCTGGGGCCGGGAAAAGCACCCCTATTCCATCTGGCGGAAAATGGCGGAGCGGCACATGCCGTTCGAACAGATCACCGACATCTTCGCCTTCCGCGTGCTGACCGACAATGTGGAAGACTGCTATCGCGCACTGGGCGTGCTGCACCAGAGCTGGCAGTTCGTGCCGGGGCGGTTCAAGGACTATATCTCCACCCCCAAGACCAACGGCTATCGCAGCCTGCACACCACGCTGATCTATGAAAGTTCCATGCGGGTGGAAGTGCAGATCCGCACCCGCGACATGCACCGCACCAACGAATACGGTCTGGCCGCGCACTGGGCCTACAAGCAGGGCGACAAGCCCGACGGGCAGGTGGGCTGGCTGCGCGACCTGATCGAAATCGTGGACGCCAGCCACGACGCGGAAGAGCTGCTGGAGCATACCCGGCTGGCGATCTATCAGGACCGCATCTTCGCCTTCACGCCCAAGGGATCGCTGTTCCAGCTGCCCAAGGGGGCGACGCCGGTGGACTTCGCCTTCGCCGTCCACACCGATCTGGGCGCGCATACCGTGGGCGCGAAGATCAACGGCCGGCACATGCCGCTGCGGACCCAGCTCAACAACGGCGACGTGGTGGAAATCATCAAGGGCGCGAGTGCCGAGCCGCAGCTGTCATGGCTGGGCTTCGTCGTGACCGGCAAGGCACGCGCCGCCATCCGCCGCGCGGTGCGAGCCAAGGAGTTCGAGGAAGTGGCCGAGATCGGCCGCCAGCTGTTCGATCAGATCGCCGCCCGCCTGCCGGCAAAGATCGGCAAGAAGGCAATCGCCGCGGCTGTCGAACGGCTGGAACTGGAGGATGAGGACGAACTGATGCACGCCATCGGTTCCGCCAAGCTGGACGATCGCGAGGTGATGGAAGCGCTCGTCCCCGGCAGCACCGCCGATCTGCCGGAAGAGCCGGGGCAGGGACAGGGGCAGGTGATTTCCATCAAGGGGCTGACGCCCGGCATGGGCTTCACCCTGGCCGAATGCTGCCACCCGGTGCCGGGCGACCGGATCGTGGGCCTGCGGGTGAAAGGCGAAGGGGTGACGGTCCATTCGATCGACTGCCTTGAACTGGCCAGCGGCGTCGATTCCGACTGGGTGGACCTGTCATGGGGCGAACGGTCGCAGGGCGCGGTCGGGCGGCTGCGTGTGGTGCTCTATCACCGGCTGGGCACGCTGGCGGAAATGGCCGGCATCTTCGCCAAAAATCACGCCAACGTGGTGACGCTGAAGCAGACGCAGCTGGACGATCCGTTCCACACTTACGACGTGCAACTGGAAGTGCAGGACCTGGCGCACCTGACCCGCATCGTCAGCGCGCTGAGAGCGAGCGACGCAGTGGCGGAGGCAGAGCGGATTTAGGGTCGGGACGGGGGCGAGTTCGGGGGGGCTAGAGCAACTCCAGCTCCACCTCCACCGCATCGCCGAAATTCAGCTTCTCAGCGATCCGTACTGGTTTCTTGATCGGCAGGAACCAGCCGCCGGATTTCTGCGGAAACACTGATGTGCGCCAGTGGTGATTGCCCACCCGCACCGCGACCTTGACCGATCCGAAGCCGCGCCGCTTGCCGATTTCGAGCCGCCGCATCAATTCGTGCGCGGCGATGGAATCGGCGATGTCACCCGTCAGGGTGATCCAGCCCATCGGATCGAACCCTTCTTCGATGAAGTATTCTTCCAGCGAGGCAGTGAAGTGCAGGGTTTCGGTCATTCATCACCCCCGCACACGCCTCACCGGCACCTGCACGTTGCACAGGTCCACCCCGCCAGCCGGTGTGCGATAGAACGCATCGTTGCGGTTGGCGCGTACCTGAACGTAGCGGGCGAAACTCTCGCTATCGCTAGCGAGGTATTCGAAGCGCGGGCGCTCATCCTCCGCCAGTTCGTCCCCCAGCCGCACGGAAAGGATCGGCACGCGTAGCGCGGCATCGTCATAGACGCCCGCATCGCCCCTGCCGCGCGGCAGGGTGGCAAGGTGCTCGATCCCCTCGATCACACGGCCGACCACTGCGATATTGCGATCGAGCTGGCGCGGGGCATGGCCGATCACCGCGTAGAGCTCCGCCCCGGTTCCGGTATCGGGCGACAGATCGCGCGCCACGCCCACCGATCCATAGCAATGGACCGGCCACGCCGTTCGCCCACCGCTGTCATCCAGCCCGATCGGCCAGCCCGCGACAAAGGCGGTGACAGTGTATGAATCGAGCCAGCGGTTGATCACGATCTCCTCCCGCTGAGGCGTCAGGATAAAATCCCGGCCATCCTCCGGACCCGGCTGGACGGGCGTGACATAGTCGCTCTCCGCCACGACGTTCATTCCCGGCGGGAGAGGTCTTGCCTGCGCCTCGTTATCCTCTCCATCGCCCCACTGCGCGACCCAGTTATCGACCACGCGATAGACGCTGGTTCCATCCCACCAATGCGCGCGGGCGAGGGTGCGGATGTTTTCCACCCAACCCTGGCTGAACGGCGGGGGCAGGAGCTGGATCACGATGCGGCGCGGTTTACCGTCACGATCCGGGGCGAGGGTCATCACCGCGAGATCCGCCGGATCGATAGCGCGCCATTCACCCGCGGATGCGGCGGCGATTACGGAATCCGGCGTGGGCGGCTGTGCATCCTGCGCGAAAAGCGGGGCGGAAGCGGCGAGCAGGGCGAGCGCGAGAACGGTCCTCATGCCCGGCAACCTGCCGCTATTCCGCCTGATCCTCAAGCCAGTGCATCGTATCATCCGACAGGCCGAAATGATGGCCCACCTCGTGAACCAGCACGTGCGAAACAAGGTCTTCCAGCGTCACATCCCCGCGCCCGATCCATTCATCGAGGATGGGCTGGCGGAACAGCCGGATGCGATCAGGCATCGTGCCGGAATGGCTGACGCTTTTCTCATAGAGCGGCAGACCCTCATAGACGCCGCTCAGTTCAAACGGGTCCTCGATCCCCATTTCCGCGAGCAGGGCAGGGTCCGCAAATTCCTCTACCTGCAACACCACATCGCCCAGATGCGCGGCGAATTGCGCCGGCAGAAGGGCCATCGCGGCGCGGGCAAGCGCCTCGATCTCGTCAGCGGAAGGGGCCAGGCCAAAGGATCGTTCCACACTTTACCCGTTACGCCGTGCGGGAGGGCGCTTGCAAGGCCGCCCGCCCCCCGCTAGGTGCGCCCCCTTGCCAGCAGGCATGCGGAGCGGTGGCCGAGTGGTCGAAGGCGCACGCCTGGAAAGTGTGTATACGGCAAAACCGTATCGAGGGTTCGAATCCCTCCCGCTCCGCCATTGGGCATTTCAATTTGAAAACAGTGCCTTAGTCTCGAATTTCGAGGTGCGAATTCGCGCGTTTCCGGGGCTTCTCGGTTTTTATTGTGGGTATTGCGCATGAAGTTATTACGCAGTTGGACATTTGTTAAGGTTTGCGCACTCTTTGCTGCAATCAGCTCAGGGTTGGCGATTGATGTTCCATCTAAAGTCGCCGCTGAACCCAATTTGCTTGCAGTTGCTGGAGTTCCACTGGTCATTGCGGCCCTTGTTTGGCTTGCGTTTGCAATCCTGCGCTACTGGCTGCTCCAGCAAGACTAACTACAAGGGAGGGCATTGTCAGGTTAACGGACGGCGGTCGAGATGCAACCCACAAGGCGGCCGCTTTGGCCTTCATGAAGAAGGCGCTGAAGCGGCATAGGAAACCTGAGAAGATCGTCACCGACGGGTTGCGCTCATATCCCACTGCAATGACCGGACTGGGCAATCTCGAGCGGCGCGAGATGGGGCAGTGGCTGAACAACCGAGCCGAGAACTCACACCTGCCGTTCCGACGACGAGAGCGGGCAATGCTCCGTTTTCGACAAATGAAATCGCTACAGAAATTCGCTTCCGTTCACGCCAACATCCACAATCACTTCACCCAAGAACGCCATCTCGTCGATCGTCAGACTGACAAGGATCGCCGCTCGGCTGCACTGGCCGAGTGGCAGAATCTCGCCGCCTGAGGTGCGTGCTACGTGGCGCCAGCTGCGCGAAGTGGAGACGAGTTGTCATCCGACTGACAGCGCCCTCGCGAGCGTCCGTTCATCGGTCGAGCACAGCCCGGACAAGAGGGGTCGGGTCGGCCGCAGGATTTCGCCAGTCAGCGCGGCCGGGATGCGTAACCGTGACGACTGCTCGACCATCCGGTGCGACATGCGCTTCGCTTGCCCACCCCCGTGCGTTTCTTTCTCGGAAGCGGTCGATGATCTCATCCGCACCAAGCTGCTCGCGGACCCACCTACCGGCGGTGGAACCGAGGCACAGGATCGTCCGAACTCCAATTTCGCGAATGACGGCATCATGCACGGACCAGCACCGGGGCAGTAAAGCGGCCTTCTCTTCGGCAAGCTGCGCTTCCGTCGATGATCGGACGAACACGACGTTACTGGCAGGAACTATGCGGAGGTCGCGGCCAAGAACATCGAACATGTGTCGCATCCGGGGTTGCATGCCGTGAGTTCCGGGCAACTTGTTCTGCCAGGATTCGTCGACGTAGGCAGACCATCGCGCCGGAAGGGATCGCCACGCGTCGATCTGGCGGCCGACCGTCTGACCCGCCTGCGCGCGCGGGCAACCGCCGGGATTTAGCCCCAGGACATACAGATCGCTGGGTGCCGAAAATGCGGCCCTACCTGTGTAGAATAGGGATCCCGATCGCGCAGTGATGTCAGTCGGCAGCTCATTGATTGCATTGGTGATATCCACGAGAATCTCCATCAGGTGCGGCGTGCAACAGGCGTCCGCCGAGAGATAAAGCCAGGACAACGCGAGAATGCGCTCCGCCGGAATCAATTCAGGCGGCTGCGGGCGCGGCCAGGTGAATGATTGATCCTGGCTCTCCTTCGATTACAGGAAGCGTAAGTGCAGGCCGCCCCTAGGGAGGCAGGCGCGGCAGAAGCGCTTCGCGATAGGCATCTAAGAGGTTCCCCTGATATCGCAGGCCGCTGTTCGCAAGCTCTGCGGCCCGGTTCGAAAGCAGCCGATTCAGACGCTGTGCCTCATCGGCATATCGCATGTTGAGCAGAATGGCGGCCGCGAGCGATCCTGATCGCGCGGGCACGGCGTAGCCGGTGGGAACTTCGATTGTCGGGTAGAAGGTCGCATCTCCACCGAAGATGAACTTTGCAAGCGCAGCACTCTCAATTCAGCCGGTTGCATGTCCCTCGTCGAGATCGACGGTATTAGGAAACGGGATGTTGAAATCCGGGTGGCCTTCGATCAACCCGAACACCCGTCTTGATGGTTGGTTGTCCGGTGTGCTTGGCTGAAAGAAGTCGGGCAGCTCGATAGAGTAGAGCATATCGTCGAGCGATAGAGCAAGGTACTGACCTGAGAACGCCTCGTAGTCGCCCTTGCCTGTCGCCGCCGCGCTTGGCTCGTCGGGAAGGCGCATCAGTCGCTTCCGCTTGGGCCAGTGCGTCTCCCGATCGGTTTCCTTGAACATCAGGCGCGCCGCCTTGAGCGGAAAAGCCATGTCGATGCGGGCGGCAAGTTTGCCCAAGTTGCGCGCCAATGTAGGCCGGTCGCTGAGCGCGAGCTTTCCCGCCTCGGCGAATTTCTTAGAAAGTGGGTCAGTTGGCGCTTGCACTGAGGTGGGCTTTCCAAAAAGAGACCGTGAGTCGATCGCATTAGGCATGATGGAACCTCAATACCGATAGGCCGCGGTTACGACATTCCCGCCCGAGACGATGGCATAGGTATTCCGATACGTTTCGAACGCCTTGGTACTCGGTCCGAAATAAGCGCTTACTTTTCGCCAAGACCTCTTTGTAAAGTAGTATCTTTCGGTACCGGCCCCGGCTGGACGAACATCGCCAAAATTGAGCAGGCAATCGATAACTGCAGACGGGATTGATCTCTGCTGTTGCCGCTTTTGAGCGTGGGCGGAAATCGCATCGTCTATTCTGGACATCTCACATCTCCTTCGATGCTAGGATCATCGAACAATCTGCGCTTTGTGTCATGACCAATTTGGCAAATTTTTGGCTTTAAAAATTACAATTTTTGGCTTCAAAATTGGACGAATATGAAGCGAGATGAAGCGTTCAGGAGCCTGCCGGTGTTGTCAGGTTAATGCGCACGATCATCTCGTCGAGATGCCAGACAGAATCCGGGCGTGAACGTCGCCGACGGATGTTCGCTGCGATTGCCGGCCCGAACTTGTTGGCCCAGCAGCGGACCGTCTCGTAGGTGGTGTCGATGCCGCGTTCCGCGAGCATTTCCTCCACGTCACGCAGGCTGGTGGCGAACCGGAAATAGAGCCACACCGCGAGCCGGATCGTGTCTGGCGGAAACCTGTGGCGCTTGAACGAAAGGGGCTTCATGATCGTCTCCATAGCCGTCGGATCGGCGGCATTGGAGACAAGTTAGCGTTAGACTGACAGGACCTTGAGAATTGAGGACGCCATGACGGAAGCCTTCTCGTCATACGGTCGATCAGTGTCCGTAATATTTGCCTGCGCCTTTGCGGTATTCTTTGCTCAGGAAGCCCAGTCTCAGATGGTGCTCGGCGCAGGAATATTGATCAGCGGAACAGCCGCGATAGCCCTATGGCTTCGCCTAAAAGGTACTCAATACCGGTTTCTCGTCGGAGTAGCAGCCGTTGTGGCAATCACCTTCCTAGCCTTCCTTGTGAACGATGCTTATCCGGGCAGCAGTCTGACGAATGTTGCGGGGTTCATTCTGTTTGCATCTCTGGCGTTCTTCGCGCTTTATGCCTTCCTTAAGGCGCCCGACGAGCAATCGTAGTGGTCCTGTCGGTTCTGTCAGAGCAACGTGGCAGTTGAGTTCAGAGGCTGCTAACGGCGGAGGATGGGCCGTAAGTCCAGAGCGCTACCGCCAAGCCCATTTCGTCGTTTCGACTCCTCGCCTGAGATCATCCGCCTGGCGGCTACATTCGCTTTCCGCTGAGTCTGCGGAACGTCGAGGATCTGCTATTCGAGCGCGGCATTGATATTTGCCACGAGACGGTACCGTTCTGGTGGACCGGTTCGGCCCGATGTTCGCAGCCGACATCTGCCGCCAACGGGTTAGTCGGATGCGCGGATTCCGGCATTGGCGATGGCACCTCAATGAGATGTACGTCAAACTGAACGGCCAGATGGTGTACCTGTGGCGCGCGGTTGATCACGAGGGTGAGGTTCTCGAGAGCTTCGTTACCCGTAAACGAGACAAGGCGGCGGCTTTGGCCCTCATGAAGAAGGCGCTGAAACGTCACGGAAGGCCTGAGAAAATCGTCACCGACGGACTCCGGTCATACCCCGCTGCGATAACCGAACTGGGTAATCTCGAGCGACGCGAGATGGGGCAGTGGCTGAACAGCCGAGCTGAAAATTCACACCTGCCGTTCCGACGACGAGAGCGGGCAATGCTCCGGTATCGACAAATGAAATCGCTTCAGAAATTCGACTCCGTTCACGGCAGCATGCACAATGACTTCACCCAAGAACGCCATCTCGTCGACCGCCAGACTTACAACGACCGCCGCTCGGCCGCTGTGGCCGGGTGGCAGAATCTCGCCGCCTGAGGTGCGTGCTACGTGGCGCCAGCTGCGCGAAGTGGAGACGAGTTCGCGTTAGACTGATAGCACCATGGGTTGAGCTGGTCAGTGTTAGCCCCAGCGGGCATGCTCTGGTCCGGGCGCGAAGGCCGTCTCCGGCTTCTCCCAATTCCCTATCTTCAAACTCTTTTGAACCGGAGGCCGCGCTTCGATGCGCGCCATCCATTCGGTCCAGCGCGTCCGGCCCTCGACCAAATCCGCAGCAAGCAGGGGGAGTGACCGACTGATGGCAAAGGCGTCAATGTCTGCCAGCGAGTAATCCTGGCCGAGCAAATAAGGCCCATCGGCAAGCATCTTCTCGATCCGATCTAAAGCCAACCCAATCTTGCGGCGAGAGTCCTCAATCATCGCATTGGGATAGTCATTGGCATAAGCGCGTTGCCAGGCATCCCGCACGAAGGACAATTCGATCTTGTCCAGCACGCCGGCCGGCATTTTCTTGCCCGCCAGCTGCGGCGCCAGATATTTGCGGCAGCCGAGCGTATTGACACCCGGCATGAACACCTCGTTGGCGAAGCGCGCCCAGGCGAGCATGCGATTGAACGCGATCGGATCGGTCGGGCGCAGCGCCGGCCCGTCTGCGCAGGCGCTGTCGATATATTCGCTGATGAAGAAGCTTTCGGTCAGCTGCCTGCCGTTCTGCACGAGCAGCGGACCTTCGCCTTCCTGGTTGAGACTCGTCTCGAGCGAGCGCGGCGGCACACCGTCGCCATATTGCTCGAAGGCAAGCACATCGATCGGGCGGAGGATGCAGTCGATCTGCTTCTCTGCGATCACGATCAGCGGCTTGAGCCATGGTCCATTCGGTGCCCAATGATAGAGTTCAAGCATCCGCTCCGCCTTCCCCGTCCAGCAATTCCTTGAAGCGCTGGGCAAAGCGCGCATTCTTGCCCATCGAGAGACCCTTCTGCACGCTTGGTCGCCGCGCCGTCCGCCGCAGCCAGCCCATGAAGTTGGGCGTGCGCGTGTCGTTCGCCGCTTCGGGAAACATCACTGGCAGGCCGAACAGCATCATGAAGCCGGCCAGGTCAGCGATCGAGAACTGGTTGCCCGCGATCCAGTCATGATCAGCCAGCGCCGTATCGATCTGCGCGATGCCTGACATCAGCCGCGCGCGGCTCTCGGTCAGTTCCTCCTCCGAGAAGGTGCCGTAGATCGCCTTGCTCCAGGCGACACGCCGCTCCTTGAGCGGAATGCGCTCGATTGCGGCTTTGAGTTCCTCCTGATCGCGCTCGCGGACCATCGGGCCGACGAAGGTGCTCCAGCCGAGCTGGCTGGTTGCGGGCCCCACATATTGATCGAAGAAGCGGCACCACCAGCGCATGCGCCACAGCTCATAAGGATCGGTGGGACGCAGGGCCGGCCCTTCGAATGCCATGTCGATATAGTCGATCATATAGGTGGATTCGAAGATCAGCGTCCCGTCATGCACCATCGCCGGAATCGTGCCGGCGGGGTTTACCGCGAGATACTCCGGCTTGTGCTGGTCGAAGGCCAGCATGTCGATATAGTGGCTTTCGAAGTCCACGCCCTTTTCCAGCGCGGCGAGCAAGGGCTTTCCGGCATTGGCGTTGGGTTCCCAGTGATAGATGTCGAGCATCGTCTTCCTCATTCGCGCCAATAGGCCACGCCGCGCATTTCGACGCTGTTGCGTGGCTGTACGCCGTCGTTTCGACGTTGTCAGGTTAACTGAGGACGATCGAGCAGTTCCCGGAACGCCAGATCTTATCCTTCGCCGACAGACGCAGCTTTCCATTCGGCCATCGCGAAATCCCCGAAGCGGCGCATGGTGTCTCGGGATATCAGGTGACGCTGCATCTTTCGCTGTCTTCGCCGAATCGGCAGATGCAGTTTTCGACCCGGTTTTTGTCTCGCAGAACCGCGGCCCGGCCTCCCTGCCACGATGGCGTGACGCGCCCTATGGCACGTGGTAGCTCCGCGCGATGCAGCTCGACGACCTCCTCTATCGATATTTCGGCACCCGCTCGCTCGACGAGCTCGAGGAAGGCCCACGTGTTGCAGGCATCGAGAAGATGCAGGTCGATCTCGGACTATCGCGCGATCGCGGGCAGCGCTTCGCTCTGTGGTCGGTTCTCTACCTGCTCGGCGCCGCGCCGGATCTTGACGTCGCTTTCCCCCATGAAGACGACCGTGATGCGGCCCGCAACTTCATGGACATGATCGCCCGCGCCGACGACGAGTCCGAAGCCTGATGCCGTCCCTGCACGCGTTCGACGCGAGGCAGTTCCTCGCGAACACATGGCAGAAACGCCCACTGCTGATCCGCGGCGCGTTCCGCGACTGGTCCAATCCGCTAGAACCGGACGAACTGGCAGGCCTGGCATGCGAGGCAGGGGTTGAAAGCCGCCTCGTGCGGCAACCGGCACCCGGCCGGTGGGACCTCGAACACGGCCCCCTCGCGCCCGAGCGCTTCAGTGAACTGGGCGATTGCCCGTGGACCCTGCTGGTCCAGGCGGTCGACCATCACATACCCGCAGTCGCCGCCCTGATCGAACCGTTCCGCTTCATCCCGGACTGGCGCATCGATGATGTCATGGTCAGCTATGCCACCGACGGCGGCGGGGTGGGCCCGCACTTCGACCAGTACGATGTGTTCCTGGTGCAAGGGCTGGGTCGGCGGCGCTGGCGTGTCGGCCCGCGCTGCGACGAGAGTGCGCGCCTCTTGCCGCACGATGGCCTGCGCCTGCTCGCCGATTTCAAGCCGGTGGACGAATGGGTGCTGGAGCCGGGCGACATTCTCTACGTCCCGCCGGGTTTCGCGCACGATGGCGTGGCGGTGGGTGACGACTGCATGACCTATTCGGTCGGCTTCCGCGCGCCCTCGCGCGGCGATCTGGTTTCTGCCTTTGCCGACCATGTGCTCGACACGCTGGATGAGGACGACCGGTACACGGACCCAGACCTCCTCGCAGACGCTCATCTGGGCGAAATCTCCGCAGAGGCTCTCGCGCGGCTGCACGACATGGTCACGGGTGCGCTGGCTGATCGGGCCGGGTTCGCAGCGTGGTTCGGCGCATACGTCACCGCTCCCAAAGACCAGAGGTTCGACTGGGAACCGGAAGTACAAGTCACCGCTGCCGACCTCGCGGACGGCGAGGCGGGGCCGCTCCGGATCGAGCGGAATCCGGCGATCCGTTTCTCCTTCATCCGCCAGGGCGACGACGCGCTGACCCTGTTCTTCGACGGACAGGCCTATCCGTGCAGTGGCCCCGCAGCCGCGGTCGCCGAACGGATTTGCGCCGATACGCGGTTCGCGCTGGAGCCCGAGATAATGGCCGACCCCGATGTCGCCGACCTGATCCTCGATCTCGTCAATCGCGGTTGCATCGCCTTGAACGCGTCCGACTGACGCCGGGCTTCAAACCCGGCGCCATTCGCCGGGGCGCAACCCGTCGATCGTCCATTCACCTACCGACCAGCGGACGAGCCGCAGCGTCGGGTGGCCGACCGCAGCGGTCATGCGCCGAACCTGCCGGTTGCGGCCCTCGGTAATCGTCAGGCGCAACCAGCTGTCGGGCACCGTCTTGCGCACCCGGATCGGTGGATCGCGGGGCCACAGCTCCGGATCGGCGATGCGGTTTGCCTCGGCAGGCCTCGTCTGGCCGTCCTTCAGCCGCACACCGCGGCGCAGTCCCTCCAGCGCGGAGTCATCGGGCTCGCCTTCGACCTGCACGAGATAGGTTTTAGCCAGCTTGAAGCGCGGATCAGCGATACGTGCCTGCATGCGTCCGTCATCGCACAGCACCAGAAGCCCCTCGCTGTCGTAATCCAGACGCCCCGCGGGATAAAACCCCGGCGCGTCGATAAACGCCGCCAAAGTCTGGCGCGGCGTCCCCTGCCGCTCGTCGGTGAACTGTGAAAGCACACCGAAAGGCTTGTTGAACAGGATGATTCCGGTCACGCCTCGGCCTTCTCGAGTCCTTCCTGCGCGTCGAGCCATTGCAGCTCGGCTTGCTCCAGCTGCGCCGCCACTCCCGCACGTTCGCGAATGAGGTCTGCGGGCGACCCGCCAGACGCACCGGACGGGTCAGCCAGCAACCGATCGATCGCCGCGAGCTTGTCCTGAAGGAGTGCGATCGCTTTTTCCGCCGCCGCCACGTCGCTGCGGGCAAGGCGAGCGGCCTCGCGATCTTTGGCGGATGCGCGCTTGTCTTTCTTCGGCTTGGCGCCGCCGTTCTCACGGGGCTGGTTTCGTCCGAGCACGAAGTCGATGTAATCCTCGATACTGCCGGGATATTCCTGCGCCATACCTCCGTCGACGAGGATGAGCCGATCCGCGGTAAGCTCGACCATGTGCCGGTCGTGGCTGATCAGGATGACGGCCCCGTCGAATGCATTCAATGCCTGCACCAGCGCCTCGCGCGCGTCGACGTCGAGGTGATTGGTCGGCTCGTCCAGGATGAGGAGATGCGGCGCATCGCGAGTGATTAGCGCCAGCGCCAGCCGCGCCCGCTCCCCGCCCGAAAGCGTGGCGATCCTCGCTGTGGCCCGGTGCCCCGAAAAGCCGAACCGGCCGAGTTGCGCCCGAACAGCCCCGGGCGATGCGCCTTCCATCGCCCGCGTCATATGATCAAGCGGAGTCCCCTCGGATGACAGCTCCTCGACCTGATATTGCGTGAAATAGCCCACCCGCATACGGCCCGATGCCTGCATTGCCCCATCCATCGGTGCGAGCTGGGCGGCCAGCAGGCGCGCGAGCGTGGTCTTGCCGTTGCCGTTGCGGCCCAGCAGTGCGATCCGGTCGTCCGGGTCTATCCGCAGGTTGAGCCGCTGGAGGATCGGCGTGTCGCCATAGCCAACCGCCGCCAGGTCGAGCGTGATGAGCGGCGGGCGCATCTCATCGGGGCTGGGGAAGTCGAAGCTCAGGCTCGGATCTTCCATCAACGCCGCGATCGGTTGCATCTTCGCCAGCATCTTGGCGCGCGACTGGGCCTGCTTGGCGGTGGACGCGCGGGCGCTGTTACGCGCGACATAGTCCTCCAGCCGGGCGCGCTGAGCTTCTTGGGATGCCTTTGCCGCCGCAAGCTGCGCCGCCCGTTCCGCGCGCTGCTTCTCGAACGCATCATACCCGCCCGGATAGAGCGTCAGCTTGCCATCCTGCAGGTGCAGGATCGCGGAGACCACGTTATTCAGGAGGTCGCGTTCGTGACTGATGACGACCAGCGTGCCCTGATAGGCCTTGAGGAAACCTTCCAGCCACAGCGTCGCTTCGAGGTCGAGGTGGTTCGACGGTTCGTCGAGCAGCAGCACGTCCGGATTCGACAGCAGCAGCGCGCCCAGCGCGACGCGCATTTTCCAACCGCCCGAAAAGGTGTCGAGCGGCTGTGCCTGCATCGCTTCGTCAAAACCGAGCCCCGTCAAAATGATGCTCGCGCGAGAGGGTGCGGCATAGGCGTCGATCGCCAGCAACCTGTCGTGGACATCGCCCAGGCGGTCCATGTCTGTGCAGGTTTCCGCTTCCGCCAACAGCAGTGTGCGCTCTGCATCGCCCGCCAGCACTGCTTCGAACGGTGTGATCGATCCGCTCGGCGCCTCTTGCGCGATGTAGCCTAGGCGGGCGCGGCGGGGCAGTTCGATCGAACCCTGATCGGGCTCTATCTGGCCGATCAGAGCTTTCATGAGCGTCGACTTGCCGGCGCCATTGCGACCGATCAGCCCGACCCGGGCGCCTGACGGAACGGTAGCGGAGGCATCCTGCAGGATTGCCCGGCCGCCCAGGCGCACGGTGAGATTGTTGATGGTAATCATTGCGGCGCGGCCCCTAGCAGGGAGCGCCGATCACCCCAACCCGTCAAACACCTGAACCCTTCGATGGGTCCTGTCAGGGTGCTGTCAGTCTAACGCTAACTTGTTTCCGAAGCCACCGATCGGCTGGGTAAGGAAACCTGCATGAAGACCCTTCCAAGCGCCACAGGTTCCGCCCGACACGATCCGGCTCGCTGTGCGGTTGTATTCCGTTTCACCACCAGCCTTCGGGACATCGAGGAAATACTCGCCGAAGGCGGCATCGATACCACTTACAGACCGTCCGCTGCTGGGCCAACAAGTTAGGTCCGGCAATTGCAGCCAACATCCGGAAACGCCGTTGCCCGCCGGATTCTGTTTGGCATCTCGACGAGATGATCGTGCGAACGGCAAACCCATGTTCATGTGGCGGGCCGCCGACATGGAGAGAAAGGTGCTCGATGTCCTGGTGCAGAAGTGCCGGAATAAAGCTGCAGCACTGAAATTGCTGCGAAAACTGCTAAAGCACCAAGGCTTCGTGCCCGACACGATCGTCACTGATAGTCTCGCCTCATACAAAGCGGTAATGCGCGAGCTGGGGTGCAAGCATCGTCACAAACTTGGCCTATTACGAGACAATAATCGGGTTGAGAACTCCCACCTTCCCGTCCGGCGACGAGAGTGAAGATGCAGCGATTTAAGTCACAGGGCCAACCCCAGAAATTCGTCTCAACCCACAGCGCAATCTACAATACCGTCAACGTCAAGCGTCACCTGATATCCCGAGACACAATGCGCCAGTTTCGAGCCGCTGCAATGGCGAGTGGGAAACTGCGTCTGCCGCTGAGAGGTGAGATTGCCAGTTTTGGGCGTAGCTCGCCCCCGGCGAGTTAATCTGACAACACCTGACAAAATCTGCTGAGCTCGAGCGGCTGTGACTGGAAGTCACCAATCCTTCCCAACTCGGCCCCTCGATTCAGCGTGAAGGTTTGCTAGTACGTTCACCTGAAGCCTGCCGTTTTGCCAACGGACGGGGCGGGGCGGGGATTTGAAATGAGGCTGTTGCACGGGCGAAGTCGGCTCATCCGCATTGCGGCGGCGCTGCTGGTTCTAGCCGCTCCCGCAGGGGCGCAGGAGCGGCATGCAGGCGATGCACGCCCGCCCGCGCTGCCCATGGAGCGCAGCGACGTGGCGACCCTGGAACCGGCAAGGCCGGAGCGATTGTTCCTGTTAGGGGCTTTCGGCCTCGTGGTGCTGGATGGCGACGATGCCCGGCTTCGCTCACTGGGTTCTATCCCGGTCAGCGTTGGCGGGGCGCCTGCGATCGGCCCGGACGCCACGAAGATCTACGTTTCAGAGACCTACTACAGCCATGGCAATCGTGGAACGCGATCCGATATAGTCTCTGTCTATGATGGGCGGACGCTGAAGCTTGAGCAGGAAATTCCTTTGCCGGGCCGACTTCACGTCAACACGAAGACCAGCGTCTTCGGTATCGGCGAGGGTGCCCGCTACGCGTATGTCTATGACATGATCCCCACCTCTGCGGCCCATGTCGTCGATCTGGTCGAGGGCAGGGTCGTTACCTCGATCAGTCTGTCGGGATGTGCCGCAGTGTTTCCGGTTGGGGCCGACAGGTTCGGGACGATCTGCGGTGATGGCACGGTTGGCACGGCAACCATCGCGCCCGAGGGTGAATCGAAGGTCGCGTTCAGCAAGCCATTCTTTGACGCCAATCTCGATCCGGTGTTCGAAGAGGGCGCGGTCGACAAATCGACGGGCGAAGGATGGCTGCTGAGCTTTACCGGCAAAATATATCCGGTTTCGTTCGGTGTCGTGCCGGGCGCCGCGCCGACAATCGGAGAGGCATGGTCTGTCCTTGGCGCTGCGGGGTTGCGTGAAGCAGGGCCGAACGTGCAGGAAATGGCCTGGCGTCCCGGAGGATACCAGCCCTTCGCCTTGCATCGCGCCAGCAAGCGCCTGTTCGTCCTGATGCACGTCGGCAACCACTGGACGCATAAGGAAGGCGGTACAGAGATCTGGGTGCTGGATGCGGAGACGAAGACACTGGTTCGGCGTATTCCACTGGGTGCGACTGCATCGGGTGTTGCCGTCAGTCAGGGGGAAAAGCCGCTCGTCTACGCGCTCGACGCAGGTGGAAGTCTGATCGTCTTCGATGGTGACACTGGGGCCGAACGTTCGCGCCGCGCGATTGGCGGATCGAAAGCATGGACCCCTGGGTACTGATATGCCGCCTGTCGATCACACCCTTTTCCTGGCGGCCCGTGTCGTCGGCGCAGTGCTTTTTGGCATGAGCGCGTGGCATCATGCGCGCGATCTTGCCGGATTCCGCGCTGCAATCGAAGGATACCGGCTGCTTCCAGGCGGCGCCTTCGGTGTGGTGGCGCTGGCGATCATCGCGGCGGAAGCCTGCATCGCGGTGAGTCTTGCATCGGGGCTGCTGCTTTACATGGGGGCGCTGGTGGCCGTGTGCCTGCTTGCCCTTTTCGCTGTGGCTATCGCGATCAATCTGCTGCGCGGGCGGACAGACATCGACTGCGGCTGCTCCTGGGCGCGTGGTGGCACCCGGTTGGGCTGGGGCCTTGTCTTGCGCAATGGGTTGATAATCACCTTGCTGGCAACCCTGCTGGCGCCGGTTCAGGGCAGCCCCGGGGCGCTACAGGTTATCGACGGCATCGGGGCCGGGTTGGCCGTCCTGCTAGGCTATCATATCGCGGGCGAATTTCTGTCATTGGCCCGGCGCAGCAAAGAGGGCCGGAGGGTGGAAAGCTGATGTTGCTGGTATCTCAGGGTCTGCTGTGGGCGGTCGTCATTTTGCTGGGTATAGTGGTTCTGCTGCTGGCGCGGCAAATCGGAGTGCTGCATGAGCGGATCGCTCCGATCGGCGCGCTGGCTATGGGGGGAGAGTTGCGGCAGGGCGCCCCGGCGCAGCAGATCATTGCCAGCGCTCTTAGCGGAGAGACGGTGAAGGTCGGCGCCCCGCCTACCCACGGCCGGGCGGCCATGTTGCTGTTTGTCGCCCCGGCATGTCCGGTGTGCAAGACGATCATCCCCGTGGCGGTGCGTTTCGCACAGATAGAGGATGTGGAACTGCTGCTGGTCGGCGATGGCGATCCACATCAGTATCGCAAGCTGGCGGACCAGTTCGGCATAGCCCCGTCCCGCTTCGTTAACAGCGCGGAGGTGGGCATGGCTTACAAGGTGGGCAAGGTTCCTTATGCAGTGTTGATCGACCAGGCCGGGCTGATTTCCGCGCATGGGCTGGTCAACACGCTGGAACATCTCGAAAGCCTGATCATCTCTCAGGAAACCGGCCTGTCTTCGATCCAGCAATTCCTCACCGATGGCGCGCCGCAGAAACGGAACGCGCCGTCCGATGCCGTTTCCGGGTGATAACCGATGACTGACAGACGCAGCGATGCCTTGATCGAAACTTTCACGCGCAAGTTGGCGCGGGGATCTTCCAGGCGCGGCCTGATGGCACAACTTGGCGGCATGCTCGTAGCCGCCACGGCATTGCCTCTTCTGCCGGTTTCCCGAGCGCAGGCCCGTACGCGCGAAGCGCCGCCCCCGCCGACAAAGGAACGACTCACGGATTTTGAGCGCAACGCTCAGACATCCGATCCGGGCCGGTGCGACTACTGGCGTTATTGTGCCATTGACGGTTTTTTGTGCGGCTGCTGCGGCGGCGGACTTCACACCTGCCCGCCCGGCACAGAGCCTTCGCCAACCGCATGGGTCGGCACATGCCGCAATCCCGATGATGGCCGTTCCTATCTGGTGGCCTATCGCGATTGCTGTGGCCGTGCGGGGTGTGCAGCGGATCGTGACTGTTTCTGCGCCGGAACCGACCGCGAACTGCCGATCTATCGGCCACAGCTCAATAACGACATCATCTGGTGCTTCGGCACGTCTTCGATGATCTATCATTGCTCGACCTCTGTGTTGGTCGGCGTCGCGGAATGAGTGCGGGTCCGCGCGGCCCGGCTTTGATGCTTGGCGCGTTGGTGGGCCTCTCGACGTCAGGGCTGGTGATGCAATCGGCGCTGCCTGCGCAGGCGCAAACGGTCACCACTCTCGACACGGGGCAGTACAACTACATGCTTTCCTGTGGCGGCTGCCACGGCCTGACTGGCCTTGCTCCTCGCAGCGGCGTGCCTGATCTGCAGGGCAAGGCGGGGCTGTTTCTCTGTTCCACGCAGGGGCGGGAATATGCAATCCGCCTGCCTAACGTGGCTTTCGCCGACATGGATGACGCGGCGCTGGCGGAAACCATGAATTATGTGATGTTCGTGCTCGGCGGCGACAGCGCGCCGGTTGGGGCTCAGCCATATTCGCCCGCAGAAGTGCGTGGGTTGCGGCTGCGGCCACTGAAAAACAGCGCGGTGGTTGCGATGGCCCACGATCTGCGGATGCAGGCGGCCGCGCGGTGTGACCCTTCCGCCTGAAATCTTTACATTATTCTTGTCGAGGTGCGCGCCAGGATGCTCTGGTGCATGTCAAGATCGCCCTTGTGACTAAAAATCACCATTGCGATTCGACTTGGCATCTCGTCGCGTTCAAGGCGCGGATTACGATACGGACTAATACCAGATCAAAATATGTACAGGGATGGGAACATGGTCAGGAAAACCTCAGGATTTTTGCGTCTGCTGCTGGCCGGCACTGCATTGTCCGTGTCTGGCAGCGCCTTTGCCCAGGCTGCGGCGAATGACCCTGCGGCGGGCGCGACCGACGGCGAATTCGCGGAAATTGTCGTCACCGCAACACGGCAGAGTGAATCGATCGGACGTGTCCCGATCAGCATTTCGGCCTACAATCAGGAAGCGTTGGACTCGCTTGCTGTACGCAAGGTTGACGATATCGCCCGCATTTCTCCCGGTATCACATTTGCCCGGTCTTCCGGTGGCAACGGTAACCAGACCAATATTGCGATCCGCGGCATCAGTTCCACGATCGGCGCAGCAACGACGGGCGTGTACATCAACGATACGCCGGTTCAGGTGCGTATGATCGGCGTCACGGCCGCCAGCGGTTATCCGCTGATCTTCGACCTTGAGCGCGTGGAAGTGCTGCGTGGCCCGCAAGGCACGTTGTTCGGCGCGAGCGCGCAGGGCGGCGCGGTCCGGTTCATCACCCCTCGGCCCGATCTTGACGACATGTCCGTTTATGGCCGCGCCGAACTTTCCTCCATCGAAGGTGGCAGCGCGAACTACGAAGCCGGTGTCGCGGTGGGCGTGCCGCTGGTGACAGATACCCTTGGGATGCGTGCCAGCGCCTGGTATCGCCATGATGGTGGCTGGGTGGACCGCGTCGGCCCACTTGTCGAAACCGGCTACGATGCGACCAAGATCGACAAGAACATAAATCAGCAGGACTCCATGGCGTTCAAGCTGGACCTGCTGTGGCAGCCGGATCCCGCGATCTCCATTCTGCCGAGCATCTATTACCAGAAGTCCGATGCTGATGACATCAACCAGATCTACGAGATCACGTCCGATCCGGACAAGCGCGACTATAACACGCCCAATCAGCTGGAACTGCCATCGAAGGACTGGTTCCTGTTGTCGAGCCTTGGGTTAGAGGCTGATCTGGGCGGTGTCGATCTGGTCTCGAACACCTCTTATTTCGAGCATAAGCTCGATCAGCTGTTCGATTATACCTATCAGTCGGCGGAACTGAACAGCACGCTCGTCCCCTACATCACCATCGACGGTCAGAACGAATACGCCGTCCATCAGGACACGCAGAAGGCTTTCACGCAGGAATTTCGGCTTCAGTCACAAGCCGGTGGCCGGCTGAACTGGGTTCTGGGCGGGTTCTACATGCATTCGAAGCAGCGGTCGTACCAGGACATCGTTTCTCCCTACACTGACCGGCTGATCCGGCAGGCCACCGGCGGTGCGCTGGGCCTGGTGGACATCTTCGGTTCGGAAATGCTGCCCGGTGACGTGTTCTATCGTGGCATTACTGATTCCGTTGACGAACAGCTCGCCGGATTTGGCCAGGTGGATTTCAACCTGACTGACGAACTGAAGCTGACGGCGGGGGTGCGTGTTTCCAGGACGACGTTCAAGGCGGAAATATCCGGCGACGGTCCACTGAACGGTGGCCCGGATGTGACGAACATCGACCAGAAGGAAACGCCGATCACGCCGAAGTTCGGCATCTCGTACCAGGCGGATCCCAGCCTTCTGCTCTATGCCTCCGCCGCGAAGGGCTTCCGCACGGGCGGTTCGCAGCCTCGTGAAAACTCGATCCGCTGCGCTCCCGATCTTGCGGAACTCGGGCTGACCGAAACACCGACCACGTATAAGTCAGACAGCCTGTGGTCTTATGAAATCGGCGCGAAAAAGCGGTTCGGGAACGCGCTCAGCATCGATACCAGTGCCTATGTCATCAAGTGGAATGACATGCAGCAGCGCATCATCCTGCCTTCTTGTGGCAGCGCCTTCATCGTGAACCTGGGCTCTGCCACGTCGAAAGGTTTCGACGTTTCGCTGAATGCCCGGCCGGTTCAGGGTCTGACGCTCAGTTCCACGTTCGGTTACAACAAGGTCTATTACGACGAGACGATCTATTCCGTGCCGCCGGTGGTCGTCAGGACCAAGGGGTCAAGGCTGCCAACCATCCCGCTGACCTTCACGTTCTCCGCCCAGTACGACTTTCCTATCTCGAATGAGACGGATGGTTATTTCAGAAGCGATTTCCAGCACAACGATGCCGCGCCGCGGGGAATGCCGACGGACTATGGCTATGATCCGCTGAACGATCCGATGCCCAAGGGGGACAATCTGGATTTCCGTTTGGGCATGCGTCGTGGTGGGATCGACGTGAACCTGTTCGTGAACAACGCGCTGGACAAGAATAACATGCAGTACTTCCGGGCCGCATCCTATTCGGTGCTGTTCCGGGCACAGGCGCCGAAGCCGCGCACGTTCGGCATTAACGCGACTTATCGTTACTGAGCGGTGGGAAGCCGGGGCTGACCGCCCCGGCAAATCCTTTGGCTACCTTTGGAAGAGGATCACAAGATGTCGCAATCGACATCCCGGAAGGCACGCCCTTTTCGCACGGCACTGATAGGCGTTGGCGTTCTTGCCATCGCCGCGCAGGCGACAGCACAGGTCACTTCCGTTCAGGGCCCGATTCCGGCCACTGCGGACAACCCGATCTATGGGCCGGCGGATGTGAAGGGAGCCAATCTGGGCTTCAATCTGGCCAGTTATGGATACGTGGAGGAGGAGTATTTTCTCCACGGCACGGCCGCCGCTTACGAGCATACGGCCAATGGGCCCAAGGCCCGCACCGGCAAGCTGCCCTATACCACCCGGATCGTGATCCGTCGGCCGGCTGATCCAGCCAGATTCAGTGGTGTCGTTCATTTCGAACCCATCCATCCAACGCACGGATGGGATGGGCACTGGGAAGTGCTTGGTAGTTATCTGATGCCGCGCGGTGACATCTATGTCTTCGCCGGGGTCGGTGATGCCAGCAAGGGCTGGTCGGGCAGTCCTACTTTTCCGGAACCCGCCGGCCCCACTGGCCAGAACCGCATCCTCAAGTGGTTCAATCCGGAGCGCTACGCAGCGATTTCATGGCCGGAGGAAGAAGGAATTCGTTTCGAGCTGATGGGTGATATCGGCAAGAAACTACGCAGTAATGATCGTGACAACCCCCTGCGGGGTCTGACGGTGAAAGCCATGCTGGTTGGTGGCTGGTCGTACACCGGCAGCATCCAGCGCACCTATATCAACGAGGGCTTCCACGAGATGATCCGGCTGCCTGACGGGCGCCCGGTGTTCGATGGCTATCTCGTCGGCGTGTCATCCGCGCACAACGATCCCGGTTACCTGCCGTTGTATAATGACGAACCGTTCGTCCCGCTCGACGATCCGCGCCGGGTGCTGAGGAAGACCGACGCCAAAGTGATCGAGTTCCTCACCGAAAGCGAGGTGGAACTAGGCAACGCGCTGATCGCGCCGAACGTACCCGACAGTGACGAGCGGATCGGCGCACACCGCGTCTATGAACTTGCCGGGGTGATCCATACGGATAATCTGGTCGATCCTACCCTGAGTTTTCAGGAACTCCCATTCTCGGTTCAGCTTGCTGATAAGGGTTACCAGTTCTCCAGCGTCTCGACCGTCTCGGTCAGCGATTGCGATCTGCCCCCCAGCGACATTCCGCAGGCTGCATTCGTGCGCGCAGCGGTCGACAATCTGCGCCACTGGGTGCTCGACGGGGTCGCTCCGCCGCGAGGCGCGCCTCTTCAGCGAACAGCGGAAGGGCTGGTCCGTGATGAGGTGGGCAATGCGGTCGGCGGCATTCGGGCCGCGGAATACGAAGTGCCGTTGGCCCGGTATGGGCGCTATCAGGGTGATGACAAGCCCGGCTGCAAGGCGGACAATCTCTATCCCAGCGTCTTTTTGGTTCGCGACATGCTGCCGCCTGACGAGCTTGCGCACCGCTATGGCACGCCAGCGCAATATGTCGCCCTGTACGAGGCGGAGATCGATCGATTAACAGCCCGGCACTGGCTGTTGCCGGAAGATGGGCTGAGGCTGAAAGCGAAGAACCGCGAACGGCTCCTCAACGGTTTCTGAGCAAATCCCTGTTATAGTCCGCCGGGGTATCACCCGGCGGACCTACCCTGACGACCGATCACCGATTGGCGGAGGTCGTCTGGTGGGCGAATTGTCAAAACCCGTCCGCCACCCATTCCCTCGCTTCGGCTTTCAGTCTCAGCCCATCTTCCGGCAACAGCCAGCGCTGGGCTATCAGCCGGGCGACCTCCGCATCATAAAGCGCAAGGTAGCGCTCAGGCGTGCCGTAACGGCTCACTAGTTCCTCCTTCGTGAGCGGATCGCGCACGAAGAACGAATTGGGATACTGCTGTTCCGCCCGGCAGGTCGGATAGGTGTCACCCTGATAGCGGCCATACCGGGCCAACGGCACTTCGTATTCCGCGGCCCGAATGCCGCCGAGTATGTTGCCGGCGGAATCGCGTATCAGCTTGCCATTTTCGCGCCGTAGCGGTTCGGCGCGGGGAGGCAGCGTACCGTCCAGCACCCAGTGGCGCAGGTTGTCGACCGCGCCCCGGACAAATTCGGCCTGCGGGATATCGCTTTGCGGAAGCGGGCAATTGGCGACCGACACGCTGGAGACCCCCATCATCCTGTACCCCTTGGCGATCAACTGCGCGGCATAGGGCCGCTCGCGAGAGCCGTGGTTGGGATCATGCAGACTGTCGGTATGAATCACTCCGGCGAGTTCATAGACGCGGTGCGCGCCGATCCGCTCGTCGCTGTCGGGCACGTTCGGCGCGGTGGGTGCATTGCCCATCTCAACCTCGGCCTCCGTCAGGAACTCGATCACTTTGGCGTCAGTCTTCCTCAGCACCCGGCGCGGATCGTTGAGCGGGACGAACGGTTCGTCATTGTACAGTGAGAGGTAACCGGGGTTGTTATGCGCGGATGACACGCCGACGAGATAACCATCGAACACCGGGCGCCCGTCAGGCAGCCGGATCATCTCGTGGAAGCCCTCGTTGATATAGGTGCGCTGAATGCTGCCGGTGTAGGACCAGCCGCCTACCAGCATGGCTTTGACGTCCAGACCTCTCAGCGGATTATCAGCATCATTACTGCGCAGCTTCTTGCCGATTTCTCCCATGATCTCGTAGCGGATGCCCTCTTCTTCGGGCCACGAAATCGCCGCATAGCGCTCTGGATTGAACCACTTGAGGATGCGGTTCTGGCCGATGGGGCCGGATTCCGCAGGGAAGTTGGGGCTGCCGCCCTGGCCCTGGCTGGCATCGCCGACCCCGGCAAAGACATAGATGTCGCCGCGAGACATCAGGTAGCGGCCCAACACCATCCACTGACCGTTGTAACCCTGTGTAGGATGGATGGGCTCGTAATGAACGACACCGCTGAACCTGGCGGGATCAGCCGGCCGGCGAATCACGATCCGGGTAGTATAAGGCAGCTTGCCGGTGCGTGCTCTCGGCCCATTGGCCGTATGTTCGTAAGCGGCGGCCGTGCCCTGAATGAAGTATTCTTCTTCCACATACCCGAAAGGTTTCAGCGCGATGCCGAGCTTGGCACCCGGGAAGTCTGCGGGGCCAAACATCGGATTTTCGGCGCTGAAGGGTATCGGGCCTTCTACCGAACGAATTTCCGCAGAAGCCTGCGCGCCCAGCGCCAGCAGGGCTGATCCTGCCAGTACGATCGCAATGCGATGTCGTTTCATCATGCTGCCCTCTTCCCACCTGAATTATCGACAAGCTCCGGGCTGAGCCCGGATATCAGGTAATAGCTACCCCCGCTGTTAACCCCGGCAAGAGGGGCTAACTGAGGGATAATTGGTGACTTGCGGTCACAGCCCTGATTGTCGCGCTGTGCGGCGATCCAGTACTATGCCTATCGCCACCACGATGACGGCCGCAGCGCCGGTCGACAGCACAAGCAGGCGGTATTCATCCATGAAGGCCATCGTCACCAGCGATCCGACGATAAACGCGATCACGGCATAGGTAAGCCATGGGAAGAACCACATCCTCAGCGCCACCGGGCCACCCGCCGCGTCCAGTTTGCGGCGCATGCGAAGCTGCGAGAAGGCTATCACCAGATAGACCAGCATTGCGATCATGCCGGTAGTGTTCATCAGCGGATCGAGTACTTCCTGCGTTTCGGCCAGGCCCACGAAGCACACCAGCGCGATCAGGATGGCAATGCAACTTGAGGCGAGGACCGCCGGCAGCGGAACGCCGGTTTGAGGCGAAACCGCTTTAAACAGCCGCGGCGCATCGCCCCGCTGCGCCAGTGAATAGAGCATTCGCGACGAAGTGTAGTGGGCTGAAATCAGGCAGCTGCTGACCGAAGTCAGAACCACGAAGTTCATCAGGAATTCCGCATGGGGAACACCGAGCAGTTCCAGCGTGCGGCGATAAGAGCCATAGCCGGGCTGGCCCAGCAAAGGATCGTCCCAAGGTACCAGGCACACGATCAGCAGGATCGATCCGCAATAGAACAGGCACACCCGCCAGACGACAGAGTTGGATGTCTTGACGATTTCCTTTGCCGGGTTCTCCGATTCCGATGCGGCAATGGTCACGATTTCCACCCCCAGGAAGGCGAACATGACCCCCAGCATAGACACCACCACAGCTCCGAAGCCGTTGGGCATGAAGCCGCCCCGTGCCGTCAGATTGGTCGTGCCGGACACTTCGCCCAGCGGCCACAGATGGGTCACAGCCAGCCCCGCTATGGCCAGAAAGAACACGATGGCCAGCACCTTGGTCAGCGCGAACCAGAACTCGAATTCGCCATAGTGTCGCACCCCGAACAGATTGACGGCAGCAAGGGCCACCGACAGCGCGAGCGAGAACGCCTCAACTGAAATCGCGGGGAACCAGAGATTGAGGATCGTGCCGGCGATGAACGCTTCCCAGGCCATCAGAATCGCCCAGAACCACCAGTAGAGCCAGCCGATGGTGAAGCCCGCCCAGCGGCCGATTGCCCGCTCTGCGTAAGTGGAGAACGATCCGGTATCGGGGGACGAGGTCGCCATTTCGCCCAGCATTCGCATGATCGCGACCACCAGCAGGCCGCCCGCAACATAGGCCAGCACCGCCGCAGGGCCTGCCGACCGGATCACGCTGCCCGACCCGACGAAAAGCGCGCCGCCGATGACGCCGGCAATGGACATCATGGTAAGATGCCGGGATTTCAATCCGGTACGGAGCGAATTGCCGTCGCCAGAGGGCGACGCACCGGGCTGACCCTGCATCATTCAGTTTTCACCAGTCTCTCCGCTTTGGAGGTTGCGATACCGTGCCAGGGCGCATCATCGATATGCGGGCAGCACGCAAGACTGCGGTAGAACAAGCAGGAGGTGAGACGGCTAGGCCCCGGGACAACCTCACAATGCCGCCGACAGCGCAGCTTCGAGGGATTCCATCCCCTCGTCCATGATCGCATCCGACGCGGTAAGTGGGGCCAGAATACGTATGCTTTCACCCCTTTGCCCGCAGTTCAGCACCACCAGTTTCTGGTCCAGCGCGCGTTGACATACGGTTTTGGCCATCGCCGGGTCCGTTTCAGACGAGCCGCGCCGTGCGAGAATGTCGAAACCCACCATGGCGCCCAGTCCGCGCGGTGGAGAGATAGGCAGCAGATCGTTGCGCCGGCCCCATCCTTCTATCCGGCCGCGTAGTCGGTCGCCGATCACACTGGCGCGGGCGACCAGCCCTTCTTCCTCGATAACGTCGAGCACCGCCAGCGCGGCGGCGCAGCCGATAGGAGAGCCGCCATATGTTCCACCCAGCGTCCCGGGGCTTAGGGCGGCGAACAGATCGGCACGTCCGATTACGCCGGAAAGGGGGAAGCCGCCCGCCAACGATTTGGCTACCGTGACAAGATCGGGTTCCACGCCGGAATGCTCGATCGCGAACATCCGTCCGGTGCGTGCGAAACCAGTTTGTACTTCATCCGCGATCAGCAGGATTCCATGAGCATCGCACAAGGCCCTCAGCGCCGTCAGCAGCGCGCGCGGCGCGACATTGACGCCGCCTTCGCCCTGTACAGGTTCAAGAATGATGGCGGCGACATTGGATGGATGGATGGAAGCGGCGAAAACGAAGTCCAGCGCCCGCAGGCTGTCCTCCACCGTCACGCCCCGCGCTTCACTGGGAAACGGCACATGGAACACGTTGGGCAGCCCCGGTGTTCGGCGGCTCTTGTAGGGTTCGATCTTGCCCGTCAGCGTAGAGGTAAGCGAGGTGCGCCCATGAAACCCTTCGGTGAAGCTGATGATGCCGGCCCGGTCGGTGGCAGTGCGCGCGATCTTCACTGCGTTCTCGACGGCTTCCGCACCGGTCGTGAAAAGCACGGTTTGCGCGCGGGCTGAAAACGGTGCGATTGCGTTCAGCCGCTCGGCCAGCGCGATATAGTTTTCATACGGCATCACCTGGAAGGCGGTGTGGGTGAAGCATGTCAGCTGGCGTTCGACCGCCGCGATCACTCGCGGATGGCAATGACCCACGTTCAACGTCGCGATGCCGGCTGCGAAGTCCACATAGCGGTTGCCTTCGGCATCCCACACTTCACTGTTCAGCGCTTTCGCGGCGAACACCGGCGTCGCATTGGCGACGCTGGCAGGCACCGCTGCGAAGCGGCGTTCAAACAACTGATTATTGCCGTTCACGAGGCCCCTCGGATCATCCCCAAGGGTGAATTAGATACCAATGGCATAGGCGAGAGGAGTGGACATCTCGCCTCAAAGTGGTGATAATCAGACAACGACAGGGCCGGCATAATAAGGCCCAATGCTTTGCGGTCATCGCGCTGCGAATCGACGGGGGGCGGCCCTGTGGAGGCCTGCTTTACGCTCGTTGGGCCATGGCGGCGGGGGTCGCAATAATATGATTGGATGCCCCAACTTGTCTCGTCGCAATGTCATTCCGTCTCTTGCCGCGTTACGGGCCTTTGAGGCCTATGGCCGTCTAGGCGGGATGCGGAAGGCGGCGCAGGACATGAACGTAGATCATGCTGTGGTGAGCCGGCACCTGCGCGCTCTGGAGGAACTTGTAGGGACCGCCCTGATCCATCGGGAGGGTGGCAGCGACCGTTGGTTGACGGATGACGGGCGCGCCTATCACACGCGTATTTCCGCGGCCCTGAAAGATATTGGCGATGCTACAGACCTGCTTCAGCGCAAGAACGACCAGCGGCTGCTGGTCTGGTGCGCGCCCGGTTTCGCCTTTCACTGGCTTGCCCGCCGCCTGCCTGATTTCAAGAAACGCTATCCGGCGATTGATCTCGAACTGCGACCGACAGATACCGCGCCGGATTTCACCTCTAATCAGGCGGATGTCGATATCCGTTATGTACGGGGCGGGGGGGCGACAGGTGGAGATGATGTCCGTACCCTCGAAATCGCCCGGCCCCCTGTCTATGCCGTGGCAAGTCCGGAGTATCTGGCAGGGGTCGCTCCGATCGGGCGGGCCGCCGATCTGCTGGACTGCTGTTTGATACACGAGGACAGCACTGAAGAATGGCGTATGTGGCTGGCCGCGCAGGGGCATGTCGTGGAGGAGGACATCCCCGGTCCGCGCGTATGGCACGCCCACCTCGCGCTGGATGCAGCTCGCAATGGGCAGGGTATTGCGCTGGCAAGTGAATTGCTGGTGGCAGAGGATATCCATGCCGGTCGACTGGTGAAGGTCTGTGCCACCCGGGAACCTTTGGTCGGGGTGGAACTAGGTGGATACTCGGTGTTCGGTCGCGCGGATCGCTGGCATGTGGTGCCGCAAGTCCGGTTGCGTCAGTGGCTTTGCGATACAATGGAGGTTTCGGCCAACGGTTCTGTCGCTCCTGTCAGCGCGACTTGGCAACCGAGGTTGAGCGCTGATGGCGGGGCATTGTCAGGTTGACTGGTCCGGGACGAGAGGAGCCCGAAATCGCCCATCTCACCTTGTCGGTAGCTGCCCTGCGCCTTCAAAATCGATAGCGGAACCCGACGCGCCACTCTCGGGGCTCGTTCCACAGTTCTGCGACGATGGCCGCATCGAAGTAATTCGTGCGGTAAGCGGCATCAAAGAGGTTATCGACCTGAAGGAAGAAATCGTAGTCTGAACCCGCCGGACTCAGTTGCGCGGCGAGGTGGGCTATCGTGGCCGGTGGCTCGCGTACTTTGGATGCTTCTGGCGTTCCCCCGGCGCTGTAGGTCACGTTGTAATCAAGCAGGACCGCGCTGCGCCAGCGGACATCGCCTTCGATGACAATGTGGCCCAACGGGCTGTCCTTGCTCCACTGCGCCACGGCGCGCACCGTCGACCGGGGCAGCAGCAGCGGGCGCGGCTGGCCGAGACGCAACGAGTTGTCACCGCCTTCGGTTATCTTCGTATAGGTCCAGTCCTGCACGGTGAACGCGGTCTTGAACAGAAGCTCTCGCGTTATGGCTAGGCTCAGATCAGCCTCCACACCGTATGACCGGGCATTGGCGCGGTTGCTGAAGGAACTGACGAGCCGGCTATCGACGACGGAATAAGTGAAATCCTGAAACTTGCTGTAGCTGCCCAGATAGGCTGCGAGATCGACCCGCAGGCGATTGTCGAACCACCGCGACTTGAACCCCAGTTCCAGGTTGGTGTTGGTTTCGGGATCGTAGCTGTCAAGATAGGTCTGGCCTTGCAGCGGGCGCAGATTGACGCCGCCGGCCTTGTAGCCGCGGCTCCAGCTTAAATAGATCATTTGATCGGCTGCGGGCCTGTGGGACAGGCTGAACGCCCATGTCGGCACTATCCAGTGGAGCTTGCGCGTGATGGTATCGCCGGGCTCGTCGAGAGTATAGCCGAGGTAACTTGCGTCCTTGGCTTCGTAGCCCAGCCGCAGACCAGTGGACAGTTCCCAATCCGGCGCGGGTGAATAGGCCAACTGGCCATAGAGCGCGGCGTTGGCGCTGGTCACCTGCCGGTAGGAGTAGATCGGGGCATACAGCTGCAGTTCCCTGGCGCGCTGGACTGCCTCCGGCGCGTTTTCCTCTGAACCGCCGAGGCAGTTGGCGAGATTGATTGAGGGATCGGGGTTGGGGCAGGCAAGGCCCGCATATCCGGGCGCCGGGATGGAATGCGGCGCTGCCTGGCTCAGGATTTCCATCGCTCCGATCGGGAGGCCCGCGATGTGATGATCGTTGGCCGCCTCCCTGAACAGAAACAGACCGGCTGTGTAATGCAAATCCGGCAGGGCATTGCCGAGTATCCTGAATTCCTGACTGAGCTGGGATTGTCGGGCGAATGGAACCGAGGCCACCCACAAGTTGGCCGGGCTGCGATCGTAGTCCGCACCCCATGCGGATGAGACATGGCGCAACCCGGTGATCGATTTCCAAAGCGCTCCGCCCACACTTCCGTCGAGGGTGAGGTTGAGGCCCCAGTGATCGACATTGCTTTGCAGGCCGGTTGTGGAACGGGTGGTTCGCATGGGCGAAATGTAGTTTTCGTCGAGCGGCGCCTCACCCACCTGGGGCGCAACCACCCGGTTCCAGAACTCGATCTTGGAGGGCACGCGCTGTTCAGGATCGTTCGCGGCATTGACGCCTGACAGGTTGTATTGAACACCCAGTTCCCGCTGCCTGTAGTAGTCGCCTGAGAGAAGCACTTGCGTGCCTGAGGGCGTATCCAGGCGGTAGGCGAGCCTTACGCTCTGCCGATCGATGTTTCCGGCGTCGTCGCCTTGCTCCAGGTTCAGGATATAGCCATTCTGGCGACGGGCCTTGGCGGCCACGCGGATCGCCGAGTTCGAGCTGAGCGGTATGTTGAAGTGGCTCGCCAGATCGGCGCGATTGCGCGATCCCATCCAGAGTTCGGCGCTCGCCTCGTTCTCGAGAGCCGGAACATTGGAGATAACGTTGATCGTTCCCGCTTCGCTGTTGCGACCATAGAGCGTCCCCTGTGGTCCACGGAGCACTTCGATGCGATCGGTATCGACTGTATCGAGCGCGTTTCCGAAGATGCGGCCGAGGTAAACGCCATCAAGATAGACCCCGACCCCCGGATCGTTCGAGAGCAGGAAATCGTCCTGCCCGACATTCCGGACAAAGATGCCCGCGACACCTCCGTTGCCGTCGATGATGGAAACACCGGGGACGAGACCGTCGAGGCCAGTCAGGTTCTCGACCCCGGCGCGCGCCAGTTCCTCACCCGTGAATTGGGTGACGGCGATCGGCGTCGACTGGGCCGATTCGCTGAAATGACGGGCCGTGACAAAAATCTCGGTAAGCTCGGGAGGGGGCGCCGGAGCCGGAGCGGGCGCCTGCACGCGATTTTCCTGCGCACTGCGATCCCGGGCGACCCTCGTGACTCGCGGGCCGGCTTCGATGACGAACGTTCGGGGGGCCACCTGCCGGGCGACAAGCCCGCTCCCGCGCAGCACGATGCCCAGAGCTTCCTTCACGCTGTGACGTCCGGATAGCGGCTGGCTCGTTCGACCTGTCGTGTCGCTTTGCCGGAAGAGCACCTGATTGCCAGAGGCGTGGGCAAGCGCGCGCAAGGCTACGTCCAGCGATTGCCGGGGAAGTGTGAGAGCTTGTTCGTCTGCCGCGCGGGCCGGTGCTGATGGCGTGACGGCTAGCGCGATGACCGAAAGCCCTGATCCGATTGCAAACGCAAAGCGTAGCCAACTCTGCGAATGCACCTTCACCCCGACACTAGGGAGTGGCTGGAACGAGGCGAACCGTGGTGCCGGATCGCTCGGCGCGGAGGTTTAGAAGTTCGCACGCGGCGGCAATGAACTCTTCGGTTTCACCGGCCTTGAAGATGCCGCTGACCCTCTCGCCTTCGAGCCCCGGCGCCAGAACGATCTGCAGCGTCGAATAGCGGTTCACCCGCTCGATGGTGACGGGGAGGGACTCGTTGTCGAAATTCAGAACGCCTCCGGTCCACGAAAGGTCGCTCCCGCCGGTTGCGATAATCGGTGTGCTGCCATCGTCCTGCGCGATGAACATGTCTCCGGAGTTTTGCAGTCGATAGCGTTTTACGCCGCCTGTTGCCCCGTTGTCGACGACATCAACCGAACCGGATACGAGGTTGGCCCGAATCTGATCGTGCAGGCGTTCAACGCTGAACGAGGTTCCCACCGCCACGACCACTGTGTCGCCGGCATGGACGGAGAACGGGCGATCCGGATCGTGCGCGACTTCGAACAAGGCCCGACCGCCATCCAGCCACACAGTTCGCGAGGAACCATCGCTGGCATATCGCACGCGCGTGGCCCCATCCAGCGCAACCTGCGAGCCATCATCCAATTTGACCAGCGATCCGCGCCCGATGTCTGTTTCATGGACGCTCGACCGCCCGGACACATAGGTATAGCCACCAGCAGCCAGCAGACCCGCCACGGTTGCCGCGATCAGCGCGCGTCGACGGTCGAAGAGCGGCGCTTCGACAGGTGCGTCCAGCCCTTCTTCTAGCTCTTCGGTGGTGTCGTCGGAACGCGGTTCGGCAAGCGAAGGCTCGAAACCTTCCAGTTGCCGCCAGGTTCGTGCCATCGAGTCAAAGGCGTGGCGATGGGCGTCGTCGTCGGCGATCCACTGTTGGAAGGCCTCGGAGTCGAAAGATTCCGACGAATGCCCGAATATCCGCGCGCACCAAATTGCCGCGTCCTCGTCGATCTGGTCTTGCGGGGACAAGTCAGGTTCCATCAGTTGTTGAGCCGCTTGTTCAAATGAACCAGTGCGCGGGCGACATGCTTCTCGACCGCGCTTACGGAGATTCCGAACCTGTCGGCAATCTCCCTCTGGCTTATCCCCTCAAATCGATACAGCGTGAATATTTCCCTGCTGCGTACGCTAATCTCACCCAGAGCGGCTGACGCCTTCTCAACCTCGCTCCTCGATATGGCTATGCGTTCCGGCGTGAGGAGGTCACTCCGGACGCCGTCCACCTGTTCCGAGCTTGCCCGGAAGCGAGCTCTCACCGCGTTTCGCCGGTGGCGATCCTTGAGCAGGTTCGACGCCACGGTGAAGATGTAGGCATTTGCGTCGCGCGGTTCGATCTCCTCGGCCGTATCGAGAAGCCTGACGAACACGTCCTGAACCAGATCCTCTGCTTCCGAATAACTTTCGGTGCGTCGCAGAAAATAGGCCAGGAGGACGCCGCGATAGCGCCCGTTCAGCCCTTCCTGAGCGTTCTTTGCCGGAGATGTCTCCATCTTGTCAGATACCTCGGCAAGGACCGTTCCGCGACCAGCCTGTCGCTCTGTCGGCGATGACTCGCAAGGTGGGTTTGGTCGGATGCGAGCCATGCCTGGCGTTATCAGAGATATGGCTAACGCGCGCAAGTGGCTCCCGTTTGAGGCTCCGCACGCCGCAAACGCCGTCACAGATATTCAGCTCATTTTTTTAGTGAGGATGTCCATCCCTCGCGCGTCCTAGTTCTCGCAGGCGCCATACGAGCGTCGACGAGGGACAGGTGTGGGGAAAGCTATGCAAGCCCGGTCAAGAACCGCCGGGTCCGCGACGGCGAAGGCTGGCGGACCGGAAGTGTCGCCATGCGCACGTTGGTCTGACGCGAGCTCTATTCAAGAACATTACGTCATCTTGAAGCAAACTTACTTTTTCAAGCAATAAAAATACTTAGAATAGAATTTTATTCCAAATAACCGAGGTAAGTCAAAGGGAATGGGAAATGCTTAGAGAGATGAGGACCATGTTTAGCGGTGGCGTGGCGGTAGCGGCCATTGCCGTTTCGATGGTGGCGCTGAATGCGCCCGCGCATGCGCAGGAGGCTGCCTCTGCAAGCCGGCCAGCGGAAAGCGAGGCTGAAGGGCCGGCGATTATCGTCACGGGTTCGCGCATCGTGCGGCAGGACTATGTCGCCAGTAGCCCTTTGGTGACCATCGGGCAGGAACAGTTCGTCACCCAGGCGGGCACCACCGTTGAGACCGTGCTGAACAAGCTGCCGCAGTTTTCCGCGGCTGGCACTGCGTCCACGGCCAGCAGCTCCGGCGGTTCAGCCACGGGCGCCGACAAGGCGCTGGGGGCCGCGACGCTCGATTTGCGCGGCCTTGGCACCAACCGGACACTCGTTCTCGTCAACGGGCGGCGCGCGCAGCCGGTCAACGCGATGCTGGTGGTAGATACCAACACCATTCCCATTTCCGCGCTCAGGAACGTCGAAGTGATCACCGGCGGCGCGGCTTCCACTTACGGCGCCGACGCCATCGCCGGCGTGGTCAACTTCCTGCTGAAGGACGACTACGAAGGGTTCGAGATCAATAGCCACCTGGGCATCTCGGAGCACGGTGATGGCGAGCAGTATCAGGTAAGCGCGCTGCTGGGCGGCAACTTCGCCGACGATCGCGGCAACGTGATGATCAGCGCCAACTGGTCCGATCGGGCCGAAACTTACCAGCGCAACCGTGGCTTCTACACCGACGCCTGGAAAGACCCCAACACGCCGGGCACCGGCAATGGCGTTCCGATCACGACCGTCACCCTGGCCGGTGTGAACTACAGCATCAATCCGGACGGTTCGCTGTTCAGGGCGGACGATGTTCTGAACCCTGCCGCGCCCTATACCGGCCCTCTTGGCGACTTGGCCGGCGGGGCGGGTATCAAGCTCAGTTCTGCCCTTTCGCCCACGGGCAAGCGGACCCTGACCTACAACTACCACGACGCCTGGGCCACGCTTCCCCTGACGCGGTGGTCGATCTTCGCGTCGGGTCATTATGACGTTACCGACGACATCACGTTCTATGTCGACGGCAACTACAACCATACCAAGGCGGTGGTGCAGAGCGTCGCCGGCCAGGGTGGCAGCGGCTTCTGGAACGTCAACGTTCCCTACAACGCGGCGAACGACGATCCGGATTCGCCGACTTTCGGCGCAGACACCTCCAACTGGCACCCGGTCAGCGCCCAGCTTGCCGACGCGCTCAACGCGTTGTCTCCCGTACCGACCACCTGGGCCCTTACCCGAGGGTACAATTTCGCCGGTCGGATCGTGAACAACATCAACACCGACGTATATCAGGTGACCGCGGGCCTGAAGGGCAAAGTCGGCGTGAAAGACTGGACGTGGGATATCTATGGCTCCCACGGAGGTACCAGTATCCTGTCGCAGCAGCCGACCGGCGCGATCTCGCTGGCCAACATGCAGCAGATCGTCAACGGAACGGTGGCGGGCGGCGCGCTCTCGCCGACAGTGAACGGGCCGTACGGCCAGAACTGGAGCAGCGGCGCGCTGTTCAACCCCAAGACTTGCTCCAGCGGCATTCCGATCTTCGATGCCAACGGCAATGTCGCATCGCCGCAAGGTGGCAGCTCGCTGGATGCCATGACGCTGTCGCAGGACTGTCTGGATTACATCACGCTGGAACTGAACTCTGCCACGCGGGTCACGCAGAACATTGGCGAGCTTAACCTGCAGGGCGCGTTGTTCGACAACTGGGCGGGTGAAATACGGTTCGCCGCTGGTGCGTCGTATCGCAGCAACAAGTTCTCCTATGTGCCTGATTCCGGCATTAGCGGTGAACAGCCCGGCCTCGGCGTGATCGGCCAGATCGTGCTGCCCAACCAGGTTGAAGGCGAAACCATCGCCAAGGAAGCCTATGGCGAACTGTTGGTCCCGGTGTTGAAGGATCTGCCGCTGATCCAGCAGCTGAACCTCGAACTTGGTGCCCGTTATTCGAGCTATAACTACGGCGGCAGTTCCACCACGTTCAAGGTTATGGCCGACTGGACGGTAACCGACTTCCTGCGTCTTCGCGGAGGTTTCCAGCGCGCCAACCGCGCGCCGAACGTCTACGAACTGTTCGCGCCGCTGTCGGCAGGCATCGCATCGTCGCATGACGCCTGCACCAACCTGAGCAACGGTCTGACGCCTGAGTATGGCAACCTGGAAAGCAATCCCAACCAGGTGAACGTGCAGGTCGCCTGCCAGACACTGATGATCCGCAGCGGCGCCTATCCCTATGTCACGCTGGCGGACGATCCCACCGCAGTGGCGGAGCCGACGGCCGGCTATCCCGCCATCGACCTGACCCGCATGAGCAACTTCAGGTTCGCGCTGACTCCCTACGGCACCGGCTATGGCTTCAGTGTCGGCCTGAACCAGGGCAACACGGGCCTCAAGTCCGAAAGCGCGGACACCATCACGATCGGCGCGGTCATCCGCTCTCCGTTCGAGGCGGCGGCGCTCAGGCGGCTGAACATCACGGCCGACTACTATTCCATCAAGCTGAGCGATGCGATTGGCCTGCCGACCGGCGACGAAGTCTACAGCCAGTGCTTTGATCCTGCCAACAACCCGCTGATGTCTTCAGCGGCGGGAAGCCTGACAGGTGATGAGCTGCTGGCGGGCAACCCCTATTGCGCCTACATCCAGCGCTATCCCTTCAATGACGACGGTATCCGCGGCGCAGTGGGCAGCGGCGCTGATCGCACCTTCATCGCGCCGTTCGTGAACAAGGGTAAGCTCGAAACCTCGGGTATCGACGCGACCTTCGACTGGACGGCCGATCTGGAAGATCTGGGGCTCGGAGTCCCCGGAGCGATCAACCTGAACGTGTCGGGCAACCTGCTGTTGTCTTACAAGCAGCAGTCGATCGCCGGTGGCGCGGTGCTGGATCTCAAGGGCACGGCGCAGAACCTGGCCTTCGATTACAAGGTGTACACGACCGTCAGCTATCTGTCGGATGGTGTATCGATGGGCGTGCGCTGGTTCCACCTGCCTTCGATCGACCCTGCTCCCACCGCGGCGCCGGGTACGACGGGTGCCAAGGCTCACGATGAACTCAGCCTTTTCGCTACCTACAAGCTGACGGACTCGGTCGAAGTCGGTGCGGGTATCGAGAACCTCCTGAACGCGCGCCCGGAAATATTCGGCGCGACGTCAACCAACTCCAACAGTGGGGTCACGCTGACCCCCTACGACGTGGTTGGCCGCTCGTTCTACCTGAACGCCAAGGTACGTCTCTGAGCTCTCCCCAGCCTTGCGCGGCATCCCCACGGATGCCGCGCAAGGCGACCGGACCCGGAAGAGGCAAGTGGATGAGGATCGACTAATGACATTTGGAAGAAAAGAGGCCCGCAACACGTTGGGCGCAGTGCTGATGACCCTGGCAGCCGTTTCGTTTCCGGCTGCGAACGCTCAGGCCGGCGAAGCGGAAGTCGTGCAGACGTTGACGGATCGCATGGCGATCAACGATCTGCTGGTCGATTACTACGGCCAGATCGGCACCGATAATCACGATTTCAGCGCCTTCTTCGTCCCCGAGGCGAAGCTGGAGGTCAACGGCTGGCTGGTGAACGGCTACGACGAAATCCAGGCGCTCTACGACGCAGCCGCCGGTGGTGCTGGCACCACTATGGGTGACACGACACGCGAACCGCCCATCCCGCGCGGCCGTTTCGACATGATGTTTTCGAACCTCAAGATCACCGTCGAAGGCGATACCGCCGTTGCCACGATGTATTGGTACAGCATGGCCGCAGAGCGGCTCGTGTTCCCGCCTGCGGTAACCGAATACGGCCGGGAGCGGACCCAGTTGGTCAAGCGCGACGGCGCGTGGCGCATCATCGATCGCCGGGTCATCAGCGACGGCGGGATGCCTGACGGCCAGCTTGGGAGATACAAGCCATGGTGAGCGAAACGATGCGCAAGATGGCGCCGAGCATGAAGCGTGCTCTCGGTATCTCCGTTTTGCTGCCAGCGGCGGCGCTTTGGAGCGCGACCACAGTTCCTGCGATCGCGGCGGGTGAGCCGGCGTGCGACCGCGCCTGCCTCGAACAGTTCGTGGTCCGCTATCTCGATGCGGTGGCGGTGAACGATCCGGACAAAGTGGCTCTTTCGCCCAACGTGCGTTTCACCGAGAACGGGCAGGAACTGCTGATCGGCGATGGCCTGTGGAACACGCTGAAGGCGAAAGGCAACTATCGCCTGTTCGTCGCGGACCCCGCGGCTGGACAGGTCGGCTTTTTCGGCACGATTCAGGAAGACGGCGACACTCCCGACACCTTCAACGGATCGCTGATCGGCCTGCGCTTGCGGGTCGAGGCAGGGAAGATCGCCGAGATCGAACAGATTGTCATCCGTGACTGGAACGATCCGGTCGAGGATGCCTATCAGTTGCTCGATTCCATGCCGATCCATCCCAAGCTCACGGCGGTGATCCCCGCCGCGCAACGGGCATCGCGGGCCGAGCTGATTACGCAGGCGAACAAGTACTTCACCGGGCTGCAGAAGAACGACGGCCGCGGGGACTATCCGTTTACGCCCGACTGCTTGCGTCATGAGAATGGCCGGCCCGCCACGCTTGTCCCGACACCGCCCGGCGAAACCCGGCCCGATCCCAAGGTCACTGCCCGTTATTCCAGCCAGTGGACCTGCACCGAACAGTTCGAATCCGGCCTGATGGCTTTTGTAAGCCGCGTCCGCGACCGTCGCTTCGCGGTGGTGGACGAGGAACGGGGACTGGTGTTCTCGTTTGCCTTCTTCGATCACCCGGCCGGTGAGACGCGCCGCTTCAACGCGGCCAATGGGCGCGAGGTTACGGTCGGCCCGGTGCAGCCGTGGACCTGGGAAGTGGCTGAGATATTCAAGGTCGAACAGGGTAAGATCTCGAAGATCGACGCGCTGCTGCACCGCTCGCCCTATGGCATGAATTCCGGCTGGAGCACCTGGGCCCAGGGCATGTCGGACGTTGCCCGCGATGTGACGTTCGAAGCGCCAACGGGTTACTGAGCGGTGGCTCGGCCCCTCGGCATTGAGCGGGCCCCGACGAGCATGACGGAAGGCTTCGCGCATGTTCGGGGCCCCGACTGCTGCGTGTCGATTGCATGAAGACCAGTGAAGATTGGAACGTCGCGCCGCTTGCCGTTGCGGACGATAGTACAGGAATAGGAGTCACCGCATGACTGTGTCACTTCGCACATTCACCGCCGCCTTGCTTGCGGCGGGAAGCCTCACGCTGGCGTATCCCGCCAGTGCGCAGGATTGCGACCGAACGTGCCTCGAAGGTTGGGTCGACAGCTACCTCGACGCTCTGGCGAAGCACGATACCGATGCGGTAAAACTGGCGGACGACGTGCGCTTCACCGCCAATGGCCAGCGACTGGAGGTCGGTGACGGCATCTGGCGTACGTTCAAGGCCAAGGGCAAGTTCAGCATCGTCGTGGCGGACGTTCCCGCCCAGCAGGTCGGCGCGATCATCACGTTCGCGGAAGAGGGGCCCGAGGGCGCAGGCGGCGCGCTGGGTGTGCGGTTGAAAATCAGGAATGGCGAGATCGTCGAGATCGAGCAGCGCGAGACGCACGATCCCGAAGTTCTTGCGCTGATGGATGCGACCCCGGTGCGTCCGGCATTCGCGCGCGCGGTGACGCCGGCGGAGCACATGTCCCGACGCGATCTGGCGAGGATCGCGGACGCCTATTTCGGGGCTATCCAGCTCAACGATGGGAAGGGTTTCTATCCGGTCGGCGACGATTGCGATCGATACACCAACGGCATGCATGCGACCAATGTCCCGACGCCTGCCGGAGAAACGCGGCCTGACCCCAAGACCTCGACGGTCCTGACCAATCAGTGGTCCTGTCGCGAGCAGTTCGAATCCGGGCTGCTGCACTTCGTCAACCGCGTCCGCGACCGGCGGATCGTGGCGATCGATCAGGAACGCGGGCTCGTCTTCGCACTCGGCTTCTTCGACCATTCAGCCGGTGATACGCGCACGTTCACCATTCCCGACGGCCGGACGGTCACTGCGGGGCCGACCACGCCGTTCACGTGGAGCATCGTGGAGATTTTCAAAATCACGGGCGGCTTGATCCACGAAATCCAGGCACTTGAGCTGGAGCGGCCCTACGCGATGACTTCCGGTTGGGGCAGCTGGGAAGACAACATGTCGGACAAGCCCCGCGACGAGACGGGTGTCCCTTACGAATGAGGCCCGCGTTCGCGGAAACGGCGCGTGTTCCGGCCAAACGGCGCGCGGCGATAGATAACATAGTGGGAGTAGTGACATGCGAGGAAACCTGATGATCCCGGCGGCGGCGGCTCTGCTGCTGGCGGGCTGCAACCAGTCCGCGGGCAACGATGAACTGCGGGCGGAACTGACCGCCCTGCAGGATCGGATCGCGATCGAGGACATGCTGTACGAGTATTACAGCCACCTGGGTTCGGGCGCCCACACCGGCTTCGACAAGTTCTTCACTGATGATGCTCTGCTCGACATCAACGGGTGGAAGGCCACCGGCCACGACGACATCCAGAAGCTTTATGACGGTGCTGGATCGTCGGAAGGTGGTGAAGGATTCAAGAAGGAAGAAGCCGTTCCGGTGGAGAAGGAGCATATGGACTATATGCATCTGACCAATCCACTGATCCGCGTGAACGGGGATACGGCCACGGCCCAGATGTTCTGGACCGGCATCATCAGCGATGACCTGAACGCGCCGCCCAAGTTCGAGGAAATGGGCCGCGAGTACGACCTGCTCGTCAAAGTCGACGGCCAATGGAAGATCAAGAAGCGCATCGTGGTGGCCGACGCAGGCATGCCCAAGTCGATGAACGAGACTTACCGCCGTCTGCACAACTACGACGTCACCAAGGACGATTGATCGCAAAGCGGCCGTTCTCGCTGACAGTGGGAGCGGCCGCCGTCGCGGCGGACAAAGAAGCCCGATTACAGAGCGGGATCAGTCCATTTCACCGTTTCAACTCCTCACCCCAGATCATCGGCTACTTCGGGAACGAACCTCTTAGTCGGTGGCAATATTGGCGCAACGGCAAGCGGAGATGCGCATTCATCCCACTTGCCGTCACGACTGTCAGTGCTCCGTTTCAGAACGAATGGCGCATGCCAAAGGCTATGCTTCGCCCCCGTAGCGGCGACTGGTCTTTCACAAATGACGTATGGGCAAATGCCAACTGGTTGAGCAGGTTGGTTCCCCGAACATAGAATTCGACCGCCTTGTCCTGATCGATCTCGATCCGGTAGCTGAGTGTGGCGTTGACCATGTCATATCCGCCGGTGCGGGTTTCGTACGTGGCGACCTTGTTCTGGGCGAAGGTACGGTAATATTCGACATCGCCGGAAAAAGGGCCGTCGCTGTGCTCATAGCGCGCGCCGAGCCGGCCCGGCGGGATACGCGGTAGATTGTCATTCTCACTCTTCAGCGCGGCATCGACATAGTCGCCGAATACCGTCACCCGCGACCGGGGATTGAACGCATAGCTCACTTGGCCATCGATGCCGGCGAAACGGGCATCGGCAGCCGTGTAAATCAGGAAGTTATGCGGAACACCGGTTGCCGTCTCTGTTTCGATCAGCCGGGCGAAGACGTAATCGCTGGCATCCTGATGGAACAGACCGATTTCGAATTCGAGCGGCCCGCCCGCCTTGCGGAAGGTGAGGTTGATCGAATTCGTGGCTTCGAGCACATCTTCGGCATCAAGCCCTTCCTCGTTCAGGATAGGATTGCCTACGGCAAGCCCGAGTTCGTAGCTGTTAGCCGCCAGGTTGTTGCCGCGGGCGTAGAGTTCACGGACGCTGGGGGCTCGCTCGGTATGCGCAAGCGACAGGGACGCGGAATGGCCGTTGCCGATATTCCAGGTCGCGCCCAGTGACGCCGAGAATGGATCGTGTTTGACCGTGGGGTTTCTTTTTCGGAAACTGGCGACATCCAGGTCCTTGAGAATCTGTTGCCAATCAGGTCCATACCAGCCCTCGAACAGAGCGGCCAATTCCGGTCCAAGCGTCGATCGCCAGAGCGGCACTCCCACTTCGATCCTTCGCCAATCCTTGCGGAAGGCCCCCTCCACGTCAATCGGGCCGATGGAGCGGCGTTCGCTCAGAAAGGCGCCGATATTCTCGGTGAAGTATTCAGGGTTGCCATCAAAGCCATAGGCTCCATCTGAAAACGGCCGGTGCATGTTATTGACGTTGATGCCGTCAAATTTGCCGTCGGTATATTGGACGCCAAGCGTTCCGGTGAAACCGAAGATCGGCTTGTGAGTCAGTTCGAAGCGGCCGTCCCAGACTTCGTTGGTATAGCGACTGAATAGAAGGGCGCCGTCGATCTCGTCATGCGCATAGTCGGTGTAGGACCCTCGCAACCGGACATGGGCCAGCCCCGGTAGCAGATCGCCATAATCCGCCCGGACATCGACGCGATCGCTACGCAGCCTGATACGCGCTGTATGGCTATCGGGTCCGCCGAACGGATCGTCGAACCCCCCGTGCGCCTGACAATGCAAGTCCAGCCCGTGGGTGTGGCACACGCCGTTCAGATGGCTGTGGCCCGGCAGGCCATAGTCGCTGTCCATCTGCGAATAAGCTGCGCCGATATAGCCTTTAGACGTTATCCATGATGCGCCGAAGGCATAGTTGGTGCTTTCGGCGAAGGAATCGCGCAACTTGTCTGAACCATAGGCGCTGGGCACATTGTAATTTTCCGCCTCGCGCCTCGCTCCTTCGGCATGAATGGCGAACTGGCCGATGCCAGCGGTCATGCGCCCGACCAGGGTCTTTTCCTCGTCCCCGGTGCCATAGCGCACTTCGGTTGCACCAGTTAGTCCGTCGACGGGAATGGCTTTTGGCACCTTGCTGTCAATCAGGTTGATCGCGCCATTGGTCGCGTTGCCGCCATAGCGGACCGCAGCGGGCCCGCGTTGGATTTCGATTGCATCCAGCAAAAGCGGATCGGTGGTAATGGCGTGATCGGGTGAGATGGATGACACGTCAAAGAGAGAGGCACCATCGGTCAGCACCTCGATGCGGGGAAGTGTCTGGCCCCGGATCACCGGTCGCGAGGCGCCGCCGCCGAAATTGTCGAGATGGACGCCCGGAAGTCCGGCCAACGTCTCGCCAAGCCCGCCCTGACGGCGATGGGCCAGATCGTCTCCGGCAAGTACCTGCACCGGAAGGATAGTGTCATCAGTCTCGAGCGACTGACCGGTAACGATGATGTCGGCTGAGCGGTCTCGTGCGGGATCTCCGCCTGTGCTCTCCTCGCGTTCGCTTGAGCCGTCTTCGGCCCAGGCAGGCATCGGCCCCGCCATAGCCATCGCGGCGCCGGTGAGCAGACTCGCGATGTTCCGGCTATTTCTCGATTGTATCAATTATTGGCTCCCTGTTTGTCGAAAATGCAGAAACGCCCTCCCGATTGGGGAGGGCGGCGGATTGATCGCAGGCCGTCTCAGCGATGGGCCGAGAGCTTGATCCGCGAGAGGCCCACTTCTCTGACTTCCTTGAATGCCGTTTAGTAATGATACATCATATCATGATTCGCAAGGGTGACTGATGAACAAGCCTTTTTCATCGTCGGAGAGTCTGAAAGGCGCCTGCCCGCCACCGTGCTTTGCGGCTTTCTGGGTGCAGGAAAGACCGCGCTTCTCTACCACGGGCTTGCCAATTTCGAGGGGTGGCGCGTGGCGGCGATGCGGCTCTGTCGCGCGGTGAGGAAACGCTGGTCGAAATGGCCAATGGCTGCAGCTGCTGCATGCTGCGTGATGGTCTATTGCAGGAAGCGCGCGTGCTCGCCGTGGCTGGGCGGTTGATTATATCAGGTCGTTCACGCCGGGAATGTGGATGGGCCTGCGTGATCCTTTCCCGGCTTGGGGCGAGCAGGAGCTGGGGGTGGTGGAATGAGCGCGGCGCTGTTGGGGCGCCCTTCCATGGTGGATGGTGTCGCCATGATCGGCCCAGTCGGACATCTTGGCCTCGCCCCTTGATCCAGACGCTCCCGAGGGTTCAGCGGAAGAAGAGGCAAAGCGGATCAGTGCGATAAAATAATCGGCGTCGGCTTAGATCATTTAGAACCTTCAGAGATCGAGGGGTGTCGGGCAGAGCAAAGCACTTGATGGCGGCTAAGATTTTGCCGGAATCTTGTCGAACTCCGCCTGGATCTCCGCCAGCTTTTCATCGCTGAGAATGGTTTCGAACTGCTGGATAGCCTTCAGTGTCAGGTCGCGGCCCGAGGTCTGGAACAGGTTGTTGGCCCAGACCGTCGGTATGAGCTTTTGCAGAACCGCGGCGGCCGCGGGGTCGTCGATCAGGGTGCCGACCAGAGTTTCGGTGACCGAATAATGCGTGGGTTGCGGAGCGGCCTGCGCTGATGCCGGCGCGTGCAGGACGGGCAGGGCAGTACCGGCCAGGATGGCCATTGCGAACGCGATCCGGATTGTGTGCATCAAACTCTCCCTTGTTGATTTGCCTTAACTGGCTGTTTGGTATTGGGCCCGGGCGACAGCCTGATCGATCGTGCCGAAGATTGGCCAGCCGTCGGCCGTGATTGCCTGCATTCGACACCGATCGCCAAACCGCATGAACGGCGTCGCGGGCTGGCCGTCCGCGATAATCTCGATCGCGCGCCGTTCGGAAATGCAGCTTGAGCCAACTTCGCGATAATTGGCATTGGCCACGGTGCCCGAGCCTATGATCGTGCCGGCCGCAAGGTCGCGGGTTGCGGCGGCGTGGGCTACGAGTTCGTGAAAACCATAAGCCATTTCGCATCCATTGGCGTTGCCGAACCGTTCGCCGTTCCAGTCTATCGCCAGATCAAGACAAACCCGGCCATCGCGCCATCCATCGCCCAAATCCTCAGGAGTGACGGCAAAGGGGGCCATCGAGCAGGCGGGCTTGGCCTGTACCCAGCCGAAGCCCGTCTTCATCTCTGGCACCGCCAGCGTGCGTAGCGACCAGTCGTTGATCTGTACCACGAGCTTGATGTGCCCAATCGCCTGGTCCGCGCTGGTCCCCATCGGCACGGCATCGACGATCACGCCGAATTCTCCCTCGAAATCGATGCCGTGGGCTTCGTCGGGAAACGGGGCGGGTTCGAACGGGCCGAGAAAACGATCGGAGATGCCCTGGTACATCAGCGGCTTGTCGTGCTCGATGTGCGCGGTCGCGAACGCCACTTGCATCAGGTCGGCGTGGGTCTGGAAAGCAGATCCATCGAGCCATTGCCAGGTCCGTGGGAGCGGCGCGCGCAGCATCGATTGATCGAGTAGCGTTCCATCGTGATCAACGTCTGTTGCCACAGCCCGGAGATCGATCTCAGCGGCGGACCAGTCGCTGATCGCGGTCAGCAGGTTCGGCCAGCGTGGATGGTGCTTCCCGCGCGAGCTGTCCCTTGAAACGATCAACAATTCGCCATCGGGCGTCCCGTTGTCGAAAGTGGCGAGTCTCACCGTTGGAGCCCGTCTTCGTACACGCCATCGATCAGGATGAACGCAATGCGGCAGTTTTGGCCCGACCGGTTGGCCCAGCCGTGGTTGGTTCCGCGCTGGATGACGATGTCCCCCGCGCGTACAACCGTTTCTCCGATGTCGAGGATCAGGGTCAGTTCCCCCTCCAGCACGATGCCGTAGTCGACGCTTTCGGTACGGTGCATCATGTGGTGCCGCGAACTGCCATCATCCGAGTGCGAGGATGCTTCGCCCGCACCGACCTCTGCGAAATGGGCTTTCACTTCCTCGACCGACATTTCCGCCAGGCGATGATCCTCGGGCGGGATGTCGAGCACGCGGATGCGCGTACCGTTCCGTGGTGGCACGAGATTGATGCCATCCTCGGGCGGTTCGCCCGAAGCGCGGTCGATCCGGGCCGGCGTTTCGCGCGTATTCCACACTTCGTGGAACAGCGGGCCAATCTCCCCCCCGATGCGCACCACGCGTGGCGCGGCGCCATCTTCCTGGATCACCGCCTGCCCGTGTTCGTCGTGTCCGGTAACGATGCGGCGAACGGCTTTTGTCATCCGGTTGATCCTCCCAGCGTCTCGGCGAACCAGTCCGCGATGTAGTCACGCCCATAGCTCATGTTGTCGGCGCCGACGTGCTCGACCCCGCCTTCGCGATCGGTGAAAATCCTGAGTTCCCGCCGTGGCGAGTTGACCAACTGGCCATAGGTGCGATCGGCATATCCGACGGCGATCTGCCGGTCCCTTGCCCCATGCGTTACGAGGAAAGGCACGCGAATGCGTGAGAGGTGCCCCTCCAGCGTCATCGAAGCTGACTTTGCGAGAAAATCGTCCATGTCGCTCGCACCGAAGGCCCAAAAGACATGGGACCAGTAGTGCGGCACGGGGTTCTCTCCTTCACGGCGGATGCGGGCTTGCTGCACCTCGGCCCAGTCGTGATTGGCCCCCCAGACCGCTCCGCTCGCAAAACGTGGTTCGTAGGCGACGGCGCGAGGGGCGAAATGCCCCCCCAGTGAAATGCCGGTCATTCCGATCCGCGCGCGATCCACGTCCGGCTGTTGCTCCAGCCAATCGACCGCGCGACTGGCCCAGTTCTCGGAATGCGGATCGACCGGCAGGCTCTGAAGCCGCAGCGCTTCCCCGCTGCCGGGCTGATCGACGCAGAGGGTGGAGATGCCGCGCCGGGCAAGCGCCTCTGGTAGCCGCGACCAGTAGAGCAACTCCTTCGAGCTATCGAGGCCATTGCAATAGACGACCGCCGGTTTCTGGTTCCCACCCGGCGCTCGGGTCCAGAGCGCAGGCATTGTTCCCTGTGCCAGAGGAATCTCGACCCGCTCGCGGTTAATCCTGCCCAGTTTGGTCGAGCGATCGAACAGGGTGCGGGCGCGCAGGTAGGTTGCCTCTCGTCCGGCCGAACCCTGTCGCTGCATGCGCTCTGCCACCAGAAGATAGAGCGAAGCCCGTTCAAGCTTGTCGGAGGCGGAGAACCCACGGCCGCCAGCCTCGTCCTCCTCCGCCAGTTCTATCAGGGTGTCGGCCTTGGCGACCCATCGCGCCATGAATTCCGGCGTGCCCGTGTCGGCCCCGCTGGCCGCCGCATCCAGAAGCGGTTGGCACATGTCGACGATCTCGCCGATCCTGCCGCCGCTCTCCAGCGCCATAGCGACCGAGAGGTTCCAGATGTAGTTCGGGAAGTATTCAAACAGGGCCATGAGGGTTTATACGTCCGCGGGTTGGAACAGGCAGGGATCCGGGGCCGGATGCGGCATGGCTTGCGGCCCGCCCACGCCGATGCCCCACTGGTCCATAACCCTCGGGCCCGGTGGGTGGACGACGGGTTGGTGAGTTTCGAAATCCACCTCTTCGAGTTCTGCCGTATATTCGACTGCGAAGCCGTTCGGGGTGGTGAAGTAGCTGAAAGCATTATTCCCGGCCTTGTGCCGCCCCGGACCCCAGCGCAGTTCGGTACCGCGCTGTCTGAGCCGGCTGGCCCCGCACATCATGTCGTCCACGCCCAGCATGTCATAGGCTACATGGTTTAGGCAGGGCGGGCCGGGGAGGATCGCCAGCCGGTGGTGGGCGGAGTTGCAGCGCAGGAAGCACATGAAGTCGCCAAGCCAATCCGACACGCGAAAGCCCAAGACGTCGCAGAAGAACTTCACCGCCGCCTGATGGTCGGGCGAATGCAGCACGATGTGGCTGATCTTGACCGGCAGGCCTTCCCAGCGTTTCATCGTCCGCTTCTCAAGCGGCTCCACCGCGGCCGACACCTCGAACGGGAGGCCATCGGGAGAGAAGAAGCGGAAGCCATAGCCACCGCCCGGCGCCTGCAGTTCCTGCGGAGAATGTATTATGCGGCAGCCCGCCGCTGAAACGTTTGAATGAAGTGCATCGACATCGCCCCGGCTTTGCGTGGCAAGCGCAATCACTTCGACATGGTTCGTGTCCGATTTGTGCAGGCGGACGACATGATGCTCGTCAGCGCCTTGTGCCTTGAACCAGCCTAGGCCATCTTCGGCCGCGACTTCGATCAGGCCCCAGTCCTCGGCATAGAAGCGCCGTTCGGCATCGAAGTCCTCGACCCCATAGCCGACGTAGCGAATTTCGGTGATGCGGCTCATCGGTCGGCTCCTCAGATCGGCTGGGCGGTGACTTCGAACATCGCCGCGGTCGCTTTGGCATTATCGATCAAAGGACCCTGGCCCAGCTGCCCTCGACAGATCGCCAGCGATTGCTCGATGATATAGCGGCAACGTTCGAAGCGCCGTTCGCGATAGGCGGTGAAGGCGTCAGCCGGGGTGTCGTGGCGACCGATCTCCTCGGCCAGTACGATGGCATCCTCGATTGCCATACCGGCTCCCTGCCCAAGATGCGGCGTGCTCGCATGTACGGCATCGCCGAGCAGCACTGTCCTGCCCTTGTGCCAGGCCCCTTCGACCAGAAGCGTTTCCAGCGGTCGGTAGACTACCTCCGCATCGTCAACGATCTGTTCGGCTAGACTGGCCAGAGGTGAGGGTACTTTTGATCGCATCACTCGAGCCAGACCCTCCTGGCGATAGCGCGGATTTCCCGGCTCTGGCGTAGTCAGGTAGAGGTACATCAGGCTGTCGCTGATCGGTACGAGCCCGGCGCCGATCGGACCGTTATAGACATGGAGCGAATCCAGATCGGCCGGCCTTGGCAGGTTGAAGCGCCACACCGCCTGACCAGTGAAGTGCGGTTCAGGTGCTTCAGGGAAAAGTTCGCGCCGTGTTTGCGAATGGATGCCATCGGCTCCAACGACGATGTCGAAGGCCCCGCGCGTTCCGTCGGAGAAGCGAACATCCACCTCATGGCCCCGGTCGGCGATTTCCTGCGCGGTGATGCCCAGCAGTACCTTTGCCCCGGCCTGTCTGGTCCGGTCGGCAAGCACGCGCTGTAAAGCGCGCCTGCCTATGCCGACATTGGCCGGACATGCTGCCACCAGTCGATGAGAGGGGACTTTGGCTACCAGAGTCCCGTCGGGCGCATGCACCTCCACGAAATCGAACCCGACTGCCGCTGAAAGATAATCGTTGAGCAGGCCGAGTTGGTCCATCGCCCGCAGCACGTTGCCCTGCTGAATGATGCCGACACCATAGACGGTCCACTCGGGATCGCGCTCGATCACGGTCACCTGATGGCCGCGGGCGCGCAGGGCTATAGCTGAAGTAAGCCCGCCGATCCCTCCGCCGATTATCAGAATGTCCAGGTCGCGCATCGATCCTCCGCCAGAGAAAATTGCATTCAGGGATCAATCGGTCCAACTCATAGAATGAGTTGGTTATCATCACTGGAATTGATGGATGCGCCTCGGCAAATTTGACCTGAACCTGCTCGTCGCGCTCGATGTTCTGATCCAGGAACGCAACGTCACGCGATCGGCACGGCGCCTTAATGTTACGCAATCGGCGATGAGCGCTTCATTGAAGAGACTGCGTGAGGCCCTCGGCGATCCGATCCTTGTACAGCATGGAAAGGCCATGATGCCGACGCCTTATGCGCTGTCATTGGCGAAGGAGGTTTCGGATACGCTGGCGTCGCTGCGACGGTTGATCAAACCGAGCGAGAGCTTCGATCCCGCGATAGCGACGCGGGTCTTCCGCATTGCAGCCTCTGACTATATCGCCACCGTTCTGCTGGCGCCGTTACTCGCGCTGCTGGAGCGCGAGGCGCCCGGCATCAGACTGGAGATATCCCTCCCGACCGACGATACCGCCGGACAATTGGCAAAGGGCGATTTCGACCTGGTGCTCACGCCCGAAGATTTCATCGAACTAGACCACCCCGCCGACCTGCTGTTCGAGGAAGCGCATGTCGTGGTCGGCTGTCAGCACAATCCACTCCTTGCCGGTCCGCTTACCGTGGAGGGCTTCGCCTCCGCCGGGCATGTCGCTGTCAGGATCGACGGGCGCAACACCTACATCGACAATGAGCTCAACCGTCTCGGCCTCAGCAGGCGTGTGGAGGTGCATGCGCCCTCCTTCACTCAGGCGCCATGGCTGCTGCCGGGCACGCGGCGGATCGCCCTCATGCATGCACGCCTGGCCCAAATCATGGCGCCCGTGCTGGGCCTGCGCATTGTAAGCCTGCCCTTCGAGGTGCCGATGATGAGGGAGATGATGCAATTCCATTCCGGCCGCCGCGCTGATGACGGCTTGATCTGGCTGCGGAGCAAATTGCGGAATTTGGCCAGCGCGTGATTTAGATCCCTCATCGATTTGCAGGCTTCTTCCGCCTTCTGCCTTTCGACCGCTTGGCAAAGAAAATCTCTCGTTTCATAATCCTCCGCAAAACAAAAATAGGAGGGACTCATCGTCCCCGGAGAGGGAGAGATTCGGCCATGCGTAAACGCGTTCGCCTGTTTATTTACACTAGCCTCGTTCCTGCTTCCCTGCTGCTCGCCATGGGAGCCGGCGCCGCCGCGCAGGATCACGCGGATCACGCCAGCATGGCGATGGATCTTGATGCTCCGGCCGCGATGATGCGGACCGTGAAGTGGTCGGATGCCTCGGCATGGCCATCTGGCAAGGTGCCCGCGGCTGGCGAGGAAGTGACTATTCCGCGCGGGACCGTGATGGTGCTCGACGTCAGCCCCCCGGCGCTGCGCAGCATTACCGTGCAGGGCAAACTGACTTTCGCCGATGAGCGCGATCTGGAACTCGCTACGGACTGGATCTACGTCTCCGGCGGCGAGGTGCAGATCGGCACCGAGGCCAGCCCGTTCCAGCACAACGCCACGATCACGCTGACTGATACCGTGCCGGGTGAGGACATCAACACCATGGGCGACCGCGGCATCATGCTGTTGCGCGGCACGCTCAACATGCACGGCAACCGCGATCATGCCTGGAGCAAGCTGGCCAAGACAGCCGAGAAGGGCGCCAGCAGCATCGAGGTGCTCGATGCGTCCCAATGGCGCGCGGGCGACGAGATCGTGCTCGCATCGACCGACTTCAATCCGCGTCAGGCCGAACGCCGGACGATCACCCGTGTGAGCGGCAACACGATCAGCTTCGCCGAGCCGCTGGAATACATGCACTATGGCGAGATCACCTTCGGCGTCGACGAGCGCGGCGAAGTCGGCCTGCTGACCCGTAACATCAAGATTCAGGCGTCCGAGGATGCAGCGGAAAGCTACCTCGGCGGCCATATCATGGCGATGGCCGGGTCGAAGGTTTATGTCGACGGGGTGGAACTCCACCGCATGGGCCAGCATCTCACCCTCGCGCGGTACCCGGTGCATTTCCACCTGCTTGGCGAAGGCACCGGCATGTACGTCAAGAACGCGGCGATTCACGACACCTACAACCGCTGCGTGACGGTGCACGGCACCAACAACCTGCGTGTGGAGAACAACGTAACCTACAACACCGTGGGCCACTGCTTCTTCATGGAAGACGGGATCGAGCACGGCAACGAGTTCATCAGAAACGTGGCCATCCAGACCAAGTGTCATCCGACACTGGACTGCGTGCCCACCAATCTCGCCGCCAACGGAGAGATAGACGCGAAGTATGCGGATCGCGCGGCTTTCAGGGAAGCGAGCTTCCACGGCGGAAACACCCTGCTGCCCTCCGACAACACGGTGGCGTCTTTCTGGATCACCAACCCGGACAACAGCTATATAGACAACGTTGCGGCCGGTTCCGATCAGGTCGGCTTCTGGCTGTCGATCCCGGAACACCCCAATGGCGCCTTCCTGGGTACGGAGGTCAGCCTCAACACCTGGCCGCGCCGTACGCCGCTGCGCGTATTCAGGGGTAACGTGGCCCATTCCAACTTCGACGGGTTTCTGATCGACCGGCACATCGACCAGGACAACACGTTCGGGCTGGCCTCCATTCCGCTGCTGCCTTTGAAAGATCCCACCGATCTGGAGAGCGAAGTGCTGGAGACGCACTTCGAGAACCTGACCGCCTACAAGAACCGCAATGGCGGTCTCTGGGGGCGGGGTGACCTTTACGTGTACAGCAACATGAAACTGGCGGACAACGCCATCGGCATGACACAGGCCGCCGGCGATATCGGCAGCCTGCCGTTCAGTTCACGGCTGGTCGATGCGCTGGTCGTGGGTGAGACCGACAATATCGGCAATCCCACGACGCCGGAGGAAGTGGCCTATGGCCGCAGCCTGCCCAAGCCCTCCATCCCGAACTTCCCGATCCGCGGCTACGAATATTACGATTATCGCGATGATGTGGTGAACACGACATTCGTGAATTTCCAGGACAACGATCGGAGGAAAACAGGCGCGCTGTCCTTCCTGCTATTCACAAGTGCGGGGCTCAGTACCGGAAGCACCATTAGCGGTGCAGAGTTCGTCAACGCCAAGCCGGTCTATTTTCCGAAGTTCGATTCCCGGTTCGATAACGACAACCGCGGCGGCAACGCATATCGGACCCTGTCCTTCCGCGACCTGGACGGTTCGGTGACCGGTATCCCCGATTCCCAGGTCCTGCTCCACGACGGCGAAAATGACAGTGTCGCCACCGACGACAGCTGCGAGATTCATCCCAGTTGGAACGCTTCCGTGTGCACGGGCGATATCGGGCGCCTGAATCTCTCCGACAGCAGGGGCGAACTTCCAGCCGCAGTTGATCTGGAATCCCGCACCGCCCGATTTGCTCTGCTTGCCTCGCTCGGCCCCAATGCGCCGGACACGCCCCTCGTCCAGTCCCAGCGTGCAGCCCTGTTCTCTCGTCGTCCTCCGCAGGCGCCCATCGCGCTTGTTCGCAACGGCAAGGAATTCAAGATCTCCGGCGATCAGAGCACCGTGCGTGCCGGAACCGAGATTCAGGTCAAAACCGAAAGGCCGAAAGTCACTCTCAGCCTGGCCGAAATGGATCAGGGCTCTTGGGTCATCTTTGAATTGCCAGGTTTTGCCAGTGCAGCCTCCGGGACGGAACAGGCCAGCATGGACGCCTTGCGCCAGGCGAAAGACACTTCCTATTTCAGGGACGGGAATACGCTCTGGGTCAAGCTGGTTGCCGGGGCTCCGATCATGTCGGTCATTCGCCCAACGGATCTGCAAGCCAGTATAGAAGTCAGCCGGTAAGATCGCGGCGGCTGACACCCCTACAGGTTCCCACGCTCGCTAGCATTTCCTCGACATCACGCAGGCTGGTAGAGAAGTGGAAGTATGACCACACCGCCTCGGATCGTGTCTGGACTGACGCCACCGGGCACGGAGGCGGATTGGTTGATCCACCTCCGTGCCCGTGAACCGGAATATTACGCGAAAGACCGAATAAAAGCCCCGGGCTTGCGCCCAGGGCTTTGTTCAGTTCGAGAAACAGGACTTATCTGCTGACCGCTATGTTGGCTTGCATATCCAATGGGCTGATCGGCAGGATCGGAGCCTCGGTCACCACCAGTTTGACCCAGAGGGCGTCCCCTCCCTTGAAGTAAGAAGTCTCGTTTGCCTGGCGCAAGGCGTCCATGCTGCCCTGTTCCGTTCCGGAGGCTGCCTTAGCGAAGCCCGGCAGTTCAAAGATGACCCAAGAGCCCTGTTCCATTTCAGCCATGCTGAGAGAGACTTCAGGCCTTTCGGTTTTCACCCGGATCTCAGTGCCGGCACGCACGGTGCTCTGGTTGTCCGTGATCTTGAATTCCTTGCCGTTGCGAATGAGCGCGATGGGCGCCTGCGGAGCGGGTGCAGCGCGCGACCCAGTTCCTCCCCTGTTTGCCGAAAGTTCCGTGAGATACAGGCGGCCGACATCACCCGTGCATACAGAGGCGTTCCAGGTGGGCTGGATTTCACAAGTGTCGTCGGTGACGACGCTGTCATTCTCACCATCGTGGAGCATGATGTATGAATCAGCGATGCCGGTCACCGAGCCGTCGAGGTCGTGGATCGACAGCGTCCGATAAGCAACACCACCCCGGTTGTCGTTATCGAACCTGGGGTCGATGTTCGGGAAGTACACAGGCTTGGCATTGACGAATTTTGCGCCCTTGACGGTGCTTTCAGTCGTAACCCCGGAACTGGTGTATAACAGCCAGGAAAGCGCCCCTGTTTTGCGCACATCATTGTCCTGGTAATTCACGAATGTCGTGTCGACCACGTCATTACGGTAATCATAGTATTCGTATCCGCGGGTCGGGAAGTCCGGTATCTTGGTTTTCGGAAGGCTGCGTCCATAGGCGACTTCTTCCGGCGTTGTGGGATTGCCGATATTGTCGCTTTCGCCAACCATCAGCGAATTCACCAGTCTTGAGGTAAATCGTTCGCTGCGGAAAGCGCCGGCTGATTGCGTCATGCCAATGGCGTTGTCGGCCAGTTTTACGTTGCTGAATATGAACAGCTCACCCCGGCCCCAGATACCGCCATTGCGGTTCTTGTAGCTGGTCAAATTCTCGAACAGCGTTTCCACTTTCGGGCTGTTCGGGTCAGCAGGATTCTCCGCCGGCATGAACGCGTTCCCGGTTACGCCGAAGGTGTTGTCTTCATTGATGTTCCGGTCAAACATAAACCCATCGAAGTTGGAGTGGGCCACGTTGCCTCTGAATGTGCCCATCGGCGTCCGCCGCGGCCAGGTATTGAGGCTGGCTTCCGTACCAAGGAAAGCGCCATTGGGATGTTCTGGCAAGGACAGCCAGAAACCATTCGCGTCCGAACCGGCCGCCACGTTATCTATGTAGTTGTTGTTCGGGTTGGTGATCCAGAATGACGCCACCGTATTGTCTGAAGGCAGCAGGGTATTTCCGCCGTGAAAGCTGATTTCCCTGACAGCCATACGATTTTCATACGTATGGTCATTCTCTCCGTTGGCGGCGAGGTTCGTGGGCACGCATTCCATCGTCGGATGACACTTGGTCTGGATCGCCAGATTTCGAATAAATTCGTTGCCTGTCTCGATCCCGTCTTCGAGGAAGAAGCAGTGGCCGACGTTGTTGAACGTGACGTTGTTCTCGATCCTGAGGTTGTTGGTGCCGTGCACCGTGACACAGCGGTTGAACGTGTCGTGGATCGCGGCGTTCTTGATATACTGGCCCTGGCCTTCGCCGAGCACGTGCCAGTGGATGGGATAGCGGGCCAGCGTCATGTGCTGCCCCATGCGCGATAGCTCAACGCCGGAGACCTGCATCCTGGAGCCCGCCATCGCCATGATATGGCCGCCGAGGTAGCTTTCCGCTGCATCCTCGGACGCCTGAATCTTGATGTTGCGGGTCAGCAGGCCGACTTCGCCGCGCTGGTCCACGCCGAAGGTGATCTCACCGAAGTGCATGTACTCCAGCGGCTTGTCGAGCGTCAGGTTGTTGCCGTTGATCGCGGTGATGGTGCGCCGCTCCGCCTGGCGCGGGTTGAAGTCGGTCGAGGCGAGCGCGATCTCGTCACCCGCGCGCCATTGGGACGCGTCGAGCACCTCGATGCTGGTGGCGCCCTTCTCGGCTGTCTTGGCCAGCTTGCTCCAGGTGTGATCGCGGTTGCCGTGCAGACTGAGCGTGCCGCGCATCAGCATGATGCCGCGATCGCCCATGGTATTGATGTCTTCGCCCGGGGCATTGTCGGTAAGCGTAATTGTTGCGTTGCGGGTATAAGGCCGTGCCTCCGTCCCGATCTCCAGTTCGCCGCCCGGCAGATAGATCCAGTCGGTTTTCAGCTCGATGTCGCGCTCGTCGGAGAAGCTGAGCTTGCCCTGGATGGTCAGACTGCGAAGCGTCGGTGGGCTGACGTCGAGGGTAACGTCCATGTCACGCGGAATTACGACCTCGTCCCCTTCACGCGGAACCTTGCCTTCAGGCCAGGCGGCCGGATCGGACCACTGCATCGTCTTTGCCACCGTGCGCGGAGCCAGAGGCGCCGCATCCCCATGATCGTGACTTTGCTGAGCAGCAACGCCAGTGGCCGCACCGAGCATAAGGGTTACCGGAACAAGGGACGCAAAAAGGTACAGGCCGAGCCGTTTACGCATAGTGTTCATTCCCCTCCGCCGGGTCTTCTGCCCGGACACTGTCATTTGGGGGAGTGTGCAACGGTCAGCCCGATATGCCAAGCCGATAACGAGCTTAGCGGGCTATTCCCGGCATTGGTATTACGTGACCCGAAGGGCGGCGTTGCCAAACCTCGATAGTGAAAAGGTTCACCCATGGCGCGCGGATCGACCGCGCAGGTTTGAGGCGCGCCCCGGCGACATAGTATTGCAGTGGCACCGGAAACGAAGGGTTGGTTTCAGGCCGCTGAGCCTATTAGCTTTATGCCAGGTAGCATCAGCTCTTGGGTGTGACCCAGACTTCAACGGGTGCGACGAACTTTCCCGGTGCTGGCTTGCCGATCTGAATGCGGTCCGCTGTCACAAGTTCGCCGGTCGCAAGATTGAAGCTGATCCAGGGCTTGGGCATGCGCCCGAAGGTCATTTTCTGGATCGGCTGGCCCGTGGCCGAATTCATGATGGTGGCAACTACGCTCATGACCGGGCCGATAGCCGCCGATGACTTCGTTGGTCCAGCACGAAACGAGCGGGAGCGGAAGTGTTCGACTGACAGCGCCCCGGTCACAAAGTCCAGAAGCGCTGACCTGAGGCAGCTGTGCCTGCTGACATCCCCGTATCATGCGGCTGGATTTTCCTGCGCCCACCTTTCCATGGCTTCGAGAACCGGCATCAGGCTGCGCCCGCGTTTGCTCAGGGTATAATCGACGCGCGGTGGGATTTCGCCGTAATCCGTCCGCGAAACGAGTCCGTCAGCCTCCATCTCCTTGAGGGTTTTTGAAAGCGTCCGGTGAGTGATCGCGCCCAGCCGCCGCTGCAATTCGTTGAAGCGCAACGGCTCCTCTCGCAGCCAGTAGATTACCATTGGCCGCCACTTGCCTGACAGGAATTCCAGAGTGTGTTCAGCCGGGCAACGTACATCGTGTTCGTGAAGGGCGGTAGCGCAGCTTCCAGAATCAGGCAAAGCAGTATCCTTTGGGATCGTACTTGTTAGTATGTACGTGTCTACATAAGTTGGCGGCAATATGAGCGCAATGCCCTGAGGCGGGGTTTGGAAGTACGCCTCCTTGAAAGGCAAGGTCATGAAGACAATCGACGCAGTGCTGCGTAACGACAGTGGTCATTGGGTGGGCGACGGTTTCCCGGTCCGCTCGCTGTTCAGCTACCACGGCGATACGAAGCCGATCAGTCCGTTTCTGCTGTTCGATTATGCCGGGCCGTGGAACTTCGAACCGACCGATGGCCAGCCTCGTGGTGTGGGCGAACATCCGCACCGGGGTTTTGAGACCGTGACCATCGTCTACGACGGCGAGGTAAGCCACCGTGATAACGCGGGGGGCGGCGGCACGATCGGCGGCGGCGAAGTGCAATGGATGACCGCAGGCGCAGGCGTGATCCACGAGGAGTTCCACTCAGCCGGATTTTCCCGGACGGGTGGCCCGTTCCGCGTGGTGCAACTGTGGGTCAATCTGCCTGCGAAGGACAAGATGACCCCACCTGCCTATCAGGCGATCACGCGCGACATGATCCCGGAGATCGCTCTTGAGGGTGGCCGGGCACGGGTTATCGCCGGTGATCTGAACGGGACGAAGGGGCCAGCGCGCACTTTCACCCCGGTCAACCTGTGGGACGTGCGGCTTGACGCCGATGCCGAGGTCACCTTGCCGCTACCCGCCGGGCATACCAGCATGATTGCGGTCCTTTCGGGGCACATCACTGTCGATGGCAAGGGGCTGGGCGAAGCGGAGATCGCACGCCTTTCGATGGATGGCGATGGCGTGACAGTCAAAGCCGATGGCGATGTCATGCTGCTGGTCATGACCGGTGAACCGATCGACGAGCCGGTATTTGGCTACGGCCCCTTCGTGATGAATACCGAGTCTGAAATCCGCGAGGCAATCGCTGATTTCAACAGCGGCAGGTTCGGCGTGATGGCGCCTGCCTGACAATTTCCGGCGGCCGGGACCCTATCTAAAGTCCCGGCCGCCGTTTTATTGAATGCTCTGTTCAGGCCAGAGTTGCCGCCGCGATCCTCCAACCCTGTTCGCTCTTTACGAAACGGGTGGTGAGCAGTCGTTCCTCGCGCTCGCGATAGCTGCCCTGTCCTTGAAGGCGCGACATCTGCTCGATGGTCGAATTGCCGGTCAGCTCGATTTCCCGCTCCACGCGGTAGCTGCATCGCATGATTGCCGACTGGCCTTCGTCTTCCAGTCCCAGTTCCGGCTCCTGGCCCAATTGGCTAACCGCGCGCAGACCCTTGCCCACGTCCATCGCTTCGGAAGAGGCCAGCAGGTCACTGCCTTCGTCGGAACCGTTGAGATAGCGCAGGAACTTGCGTTGCAGCGCCTCGATCGCATGCTCGTCTTCCAGTCGCGCGAGCCGGGCGCGGCTGCCGTCGGCAGCGCCCGCGACGGACGGAACCGCAGCAATGACCGGCGCTGCGAGGATCGCGCTGGCCTTGAGAAGAGAGCGGCGGCTGGTTTCGGAACCCTTGTGCATTGTCTGACTCCTCAAGCCTGGGGGAAGAACTTTTCTACATCGATCCGGCCCGCGTGGCGCGCCGGCGCGCCGATCGGTCCGAGCGAAAGTTCCGTCTTGCTGCAGTGATAGCCGATGCCCGCATCGTGCATCGTGCGCATGTTGACCAGGAAGGTGCCAAGCGTGCCGTTGCACGCTTCTTCCAGCCAGCGGTTGAAATAGAGTTGATCGCGGATCTTCACGAAATCGCCGGTGCCACTCCACTCGCTGCCAAACTGGTTGGTCGGCGTGGGGATTACCCAAGACACCGTATTGGGTGTTGAATAAACATGCATGGAGTTGACGCCGGGGGAGTATTCCCAGGTGAACGCGCGGCCCAGCATGTCGCGCGTGCGTTCATGCCGGCGGTCGCCCGGATCAGGAATCCCTTCGCCCGTGATTTTGCCGAAGTAGGTTTCGGCCCCCGCCTCGTTGGCGATATACGGAGTGTTCATATAGCCGCGGAACAAGGTCGCCATCCCGCTGTCCAGATCGGCCGCGACGATGTGACAGTCGTGGTCTGGCTCGCCTTGCAGAAGATGGCCGAATATGAACGCGCCCGGCATCACTTCCCACGCGTTGTAGCGGGCCTTTGTCCAGGCTCCGCCACTCTTGCGCCAGCTCAGGCTGTCTGCGGATTCAAAGCGGTATTCCATCGAGGGGCCGTCATCGTACCGGATCGCGAAGGCTTTCCCGGCCAGCGCGCCCGAAGCGGGTGTGCCGTTTCCTGCCATGCCGCTGGGGCCTTCGAACACCTTCGTTTTGGTCCGGGCGACCTCCGCCACCTCTGCAGGGGTCAGCTTGTCCATCGTGGCCAGTGGGCGATAAATGCGCCGCTCGCCCTTCTTGTCGTTCTCAGTCTTGAACGGCTCAGCCGAAAAATCGCCGAACAGCTCGAAGCGGGCGAGTTGGCCAAGCCATTCGCCGGTGCCGCGGAACATGTAGTATTCCAGCTCGTCCTTACCGTTGAAGCCGAACCGCACGCCCACCTGTTCCAGCCGGTTCATGTCCATCAGGAACATGTGCATGAGCCCGGAGAACTCCGCCTCGACCCGGTCGTAGGCATAGATGTCCTCGGTCAGCTGGATATAGCCGGACGGCGCCGAATAACCGCGCCCTTCCTTCAACCGGTCAAGCTCCACCCAGTGACTATAGGTCACTGACGGATAGTAATCGATCGTGCGGTTGCCGGTGTCTTCGGTCCAGGCCAGTGCGCGCCCTTCGATCCTCAATGTGGGAGTATGCCGCGCGGTGGGTGCGGGGCCGGTCGCGGTCTGGACATAGCCATGCCAGATCGCCCGATTGACTTCCCGCATGTGTGGAGAAGGCCCGCCTCCGAACCATAGCTCATACACCGTCGCGAGGTTACTGCTGCGATCCCACGCGATGATCCAGCCCTTGGTGCTGTTCGGCATCAGGTGAGTGATCAGCGTGACATGATCGAGCGTCAGCGCGCCATAGCCCGCTTCAACGCCATTGAAGGTCACGCGGTTCCGCTGGCCAAATTGCCAAGTGAGCGTGCCGGACCCATCGGTGACGATGCGCAAGGTCGTTCCGGCGAGGTCGGATTCCAACGGGCCTTTGCCGCCGGGGCCATTTTGCGCCGCAGGAGCTAGCTTTCCGGCGATCTGCGCTTCCGTCAGCTCGGTATATGGATACCGAAACAGCGGCACATCAGGATACGCACTCAATGCCATAGCCATTCTCCCTCATTTATCCTCTTCGCCACCCGTAGCTGCGTGCCGGGGGACTTAAATCATGGGGTCGCCCGGCCTGATTGGTCGCCCAGCTTCCACTGAACGCCCCACACCAGCGCGTGCAGACCGAATTCAAAACCATGCTGGCTCCGCTTATCGGAACGGTTGCTCGCGATTTGCTCATCGACGATCCAGCCGATCGTAAAGCGGATTACCGCCAGCACGGTATCGCGCGTCATATTCTGCGAAAGGCCGGCATCGAGCAGGGGCTTGTAGAAATAGTCCACCCGCTCTCTCTCCACATCCAGCGGTGGGCGGGCGCCGGCATAGAGCAGACCTCCGTCCGGGTAAGCCAGGACGCGGCGCCTTACCGTCACCGCCACCCTTACCAGCCACTCGTCCCACGGCTCCCCAGGTTCGGGGGGGCGCAGCGCCGGAAAGATCATGGCATCCGCGACATGATCGAGCAGTTCCTGCTTGTTGAGAAAGTGATGGTAGAGGCTGGCGCCCTTGATACCCAGATGGTCGGCCAGCTTGCGCGTGGAGAGGCCTTTCAGCCCCCCCACGGCAAGGAGTTTCAGTGCTTCGCGAGCGATAGTGGATTTGTCGAGTTTCACCTCTCATCCCCCCGGTGCGCCCGGCTCCATCTCTCTGGCTGATGGAGAGCACCAGGCGGTTACATCTTGATGCGCAGGCCAAGCGTGTAAGCCCGGCCAATCGCGTCATAGAGGTACGAGTTAGACGGGATTGTAGCGAACACAAAGAACTGGCTAGCTTCCCGGGGTGGATCCTTATCGAACAGATTGTTGATTGTTCCGTATAGCTCCCACTGTTTGCCGCCGACATCAAAGCTATAACGCGCTGTGAGATCGGTATAGGCTACGGCTGGCAAGTGGTTATCGTCGATGTCGACGCCTTCGACATAGGTCGAATTATAGGTACCGGCGCCGATGATACGTTCGTTCACGCCGATGCCGAACGCGCCCATCCGCAGATTGGCATCGATATTGAACTGCCACTTGGGAACGCCGCCCGATGCGCCGACCTGGCCAGCTCGATCGACCACCGCCTGGTCCTGAATCTGCGTCGACAGCTCGAACACACGTGATGCGATACCGCGAATGCTGAAGGAACTGTCGCTACCGAATGCGGTACGGTAGCTGGCCTCGAAATCGATGCCGCTGGTCTTCATCTTGCTGATGTTGAGGTAGCCGTTGTTGACGCGGTAGATGATCCCGTCGGCGTCACGCTCGATCAGCGCGCACAAAGGCGCAGCACCGGCAACGCACTGATCGACTATGTTCTGCGCGCCCAGCTGGCCGATCGCTTGGGATATATCGATGTTGTAATAGTCGACGGAGAGTTGGAAGCCGCGCAGGAAGGTGGGCGTGAATACGCCACCTACCGTGAGCGTGTCCGCATTTTCCGGCTTCAAATTCGGATTGCCGGTTGCGAGGTTCACCACCGTCGATGTGCGCAAGCTGCCGTCCGACAGCCGCTCGTTGATCGATCCGGCACCTGCGGCGGAGCTGGAATAAAGCTCCGTCAGGTTCGCCGCACGAATATCCCGCGAACGCGTCGCCCGGAAGCGCACGTCGTCGATCGGCTGCCACGTCAGGCCAACTTTCCAGGTCGTTACACCGCCGCTCAGGTTGTAATCGGTGTAACGAGCGGCTGCGTTCAGATCGAGCGCCTGGATGAACGGAACATCCCGGGCCAGCGGAACGGCAACTTCGCCGAACACTTCCCACAGATCGTACCCGCCCTTGACCGGCTGCTGGTTGCTGAAGAAGTAGGCCCCCAGCGGGCGCGCGAGATAGCTGGAAGGTACGCCGCGCGGAATCGGATAGGCGTCGGGACAGCCATCGGGGTTCGTCTGAAGGCAGGATATCTTGACGCCGTTGGAGCCCGGATCGACGATACGGTTCACGCTTTCCTTACGATAACCAGCGCCCACGGCCATGCTAACGGTGCCGGCCCAAGTATCGAATGGATTGCCGCGCGCAGCGACTTCGAACACGTCCTCCTTCGTCCGTTCCTTAGTCCAGGAGCCTTCACCACCCGGCCCGTGGGTAACGAAATCGACCGCCTGCTGTGATGCCGCATCCGGGCCGAAAACGTTGAAGGGAACGCAGGCGTGGGTCGGGTCGAGGAGCTGCGAGTGGCAGACGATCTGGCCGCTGGATGGATCACGAACCGCATCGATTGCGTCGAAATACTTCGCCAGCACCAGGTTGCCGTTGGCGCGGATCGTCTGGAGGTTCGTGCCGCGTTCGTAATACGCGTCCACGGTCCAGCCGCCGAGTTCAGCCTTCACCCCCGCCGTATAGCGCTGGGTGTCGCTGATGCCGATGTTCTGAAGAATGCCGATCGCAGGGTTCGATGTGCCGATCTTGATATAATCGAGGCCGGGCGTGACATCGATCTGCTCGCGGATCGCGTCAGGCAGGAACGCGTTGTCCTCGTAGATTGTGATCGCGGTGGTATCGTACATCTGCATCCGCGTTCCGCGGAAATCAGCCTTGCTCTGCGCGACGAGCGCGTCAGCGAAGAAGCTGAGATTGTCGGTCGGCTCCCAGGTAACGTGCGCGAAACCCGTGGCGCGGCGCAGTCCGGCCGCAGGCTGGAAATCGAGGCCCTGATCTTCCTGGTTGCCCCCCACCATCATCGTGCGGCTGCGCATCGTGCCGAACTGGAATGGCACGGGTACACCGCCTTCAAGGAACTCTGTGCCGAGCACGCTGTTCGCGGCTGGCGAAGACACCCCGACGATAAGCCCGCCCGGCGCCATCAGCGTCGTGTTGGCATCGCAGACCTGATAGCGCAGCGGCTGCGCGGGATAGCCGCCCGCTACGCCCGGTGTGTTGATAGGGGCGCAGGAATTGAACCACTCGCGGTCACGATAACTTTTGACGCCTTCCGCGCGATAGAACGAGCCGCTGACCAGAAGGTGTATCTGATCGCCGATCGGCGTACCGTAGCTTGCCGAAACCTTGCCGTTCAGGTTGTCGCCCCGGTCGGTGATACCGCCCTGGATATTGCCCTTGAAGCCAGTGAAATCGGTGTCGAGGATGAAGTTCACGACACCGGCCACAGCGTCAGATCCGTAAGCGGCGGAAGCGCCGCCCGTCACGACGTCGACCCGCTCCACCAGTTCTTCCGGCAAGATCGAGACATCGACCACGCCCTGTGCCGTCGAAGGATTCAGGCGGCGGCCATCGAGTAGGATCAGGCCGCGCTGGGCGCCGAGAGAGCGCAGGTTGAGCTGCGTGGACGCACCGCTTTCCGGGCCGAACTGGGCGCTGGTCGGGCGCACCGAGTTTGCGAACTGGGGAAGCTTGTTGAGCCCCTCGCCGATGGTGCTGGGCGTAGTGGTCAGCAGGCTCTCGCCCGACAGCACGGTGACGGGAGACGGCGCTGAGAAGCCGTTGGTGACAACGCGCGAACCGGTGACAACGATCGGTTGCCCGTCGCTCGTATCCGTTTGCGCGGAAGGTTCAGACTGACTGTCCTGGGCATATACTGCACCCGGCATTGCGAGACCGATAGCGAGTGCCGCCAGAGCCGATCCGGCACAGGCGATCGACCGCGAAGTTACGCGACGAGTATTAGTCATTTTTCTCTCCCCGAATGCGGTCAATGCCGCATGATTTTTTCGGTATTACAAAACTTTAGTAAAATTCCCCGACTTCCGTTGAATGCGCCGCGAGATCTGTGGAGTTTTGGCGAGCCCCGGTCAGGCGCACGCGCGCGACCCAAACGGGTGGCACCGTAACGCCGAGTACCGAACGCAATTATGCTTGCTATGATTGGAAGCGCGGTGCTTGCCCGAGTGGTGCACTCGGTCGGCCGCTGCGCAAAATCCGGCTGCTCGCATCCCAAACTCCCGGTTCACTCGTGGCAAACCTTTTTATATTGGCAGCCTAACACTGCTAGACTGCAACCTATCGATGATAGGTCAGGGCGTCAATGACTTCAGATTGGTCCCTTCTTTCTAGATTTGACAAGACTTTACTTGGTGAAAACCATGTCAGCTTTACCCACGCGGCATTTTGTTTGGCCTGCACGTGAGCAGGTGGACTCTCACCAATGCGGGCAGAGAATCCGGGATGCGTGCGGTCGCCTTGCCCTCGGGAGTTGACTAGAAAGAATTGATGAGGAGGATCGCCCAGACCAGCGCCGCACTTAACCAAAGCACGAAGACGTATACGAGACGGCGTATGGGTTTGGGGACCTTGGGCTCCAGATAGAAGTTAAGCCAACCCGCGGCGACAAAACTTGTGGACCACAGCATGCCGGCCCCTATCGTTGCAGGCCAGACCCAGTCCCCGCGCCAGTCATTGAGATCGCCATAGAACGGGGCGAACAGGGGATAGCAGGTGTAATAGAGAGCCGCGCCCAGCGCGCCCATGCTGAGGAAGCCCAGAACCAGCGCTACGATAAACGCCAGAAAAGACCATTTGATGTGCAGAATGGCGTTCATGAGAGGACCGTGATTGCCTCTCAAAGAATATTACTCAACGTTCTGGGTGCTGCACGTTTGAGGACAAGGATCTCCTCGCCCTCAAACGAAGTTCGATCAGGGTGTGTCAGTCAGCCGGACGGGGTGCACCGCGGTCCCCGCTTGAGGGCGGGCGACGATTGTCGCGCGTGGGTTGAAGTTGGCGCATCTCATCCATTGAAATGGCTCCATCCCCGTCGCTGTCGGCAGCATCGAACCGTTTGCCCTGATGGGCGAGAAATTCGGCAAGCGACATTCCTGCGTCGTAATTGGTATTCGCTGCGGTGATCAGCGTGACACCCAAAGGCTCGATCAGCAGGCGCAAGACTCTGTCATCATCATCTTCGCCCAGCGTCGGTTGGATCACGGCCGGGACCATGTCCATCTCGCGGATGGGCTGCTGATCCTCTGAAATTGCGGCGCTGCCAAGCTGGCGTTGCCAACCGGCGAATTCGTCGAAACTCAACGATCCGTCCCGGTTGCTATCCAACCTGTCAAAACGCGCGCGGATGGCGCGGTTGCGCCGCTCGTCGATCGCCGCGCGGAACTCCGCCACGGTTATCATGCCGTCGCCATCGGTATCGCTTTCGCGGAACATGGCTGTCAGCGCCCGGTCGAAGCTTTCGCGCTTGACCGGCTTCATCGGCTTTGGCGCACGCTGGCCGCCTCCGGGGGGACCGCCTGCGCCCGGAGGACCGCCGTTTCCGCCTTGCGGTGGCCCGCTCTGCGCGGATGCCGGGGCAGCGAGAAGAAGGGAGGATGCGAGCAGGATTGCAATGCGATGCACGGCTGGTTCCTTGGACAAGGGGCTATATTGGTAAGCGGCAGCGCGGCTTTTCGCTGTCAGGCGGGCGCCCGGCTCCGCACGGCTGGGCGCCCGGAACAGGGTTACAGGCTGCAGCGGACAGTTCTGCCCGAATAGGCGCGATAGGCATCCGTTCGCGCGTTGTATGACTTGTAGCGCTGCTGACAGGCACGGACGTGACGATACCAATCGCTCTTTTTCGTCCAGTGCTGTGGCGGTGCGGGCGGGGTGGAACCCCAGGAGGAGCGCCATTCGCCGTACTGCCCGCGCGATGACTGGCCTTGCTGGTTGTTCTGGCGGTTTTGCTGACTGGTTCCCTGATTCTGCTGCTGGGCTGGCCGATTCTGGCTGGTGTTGTTTTGCGCAGGGCGTTCGGTCCGTTCGGCCTGAGGGCGCTGCGATTGCGCGGACCCGATAGTGGGGGCCAGCGTCAGGCTTGCTGCGGCCAGCGCCGTGGCAAGATATTTACGCATGGGGGTACTCCTTGGAAATTGCCTCGGGGGGATGAGGCGGGGGGCTGCTATTCGGCATCCGTGCCGGAAATCTGCGCATCGCCGCCCAGCGCCTGATAGAGGGCGACCTGCGTGTTGAGCTGGCTCAGGCGGTTTTCGATCACGCTGGTTTCCGCGCTGCGCAGCCGCTCCAGCGCGTCGAGCCAACCGCGCAGGGCCACCGCCCCGGCAGTGTACTGACGGGCATAGAGCTGCTCGGCATCCTGAGCCGCAGCCAGAGACCGGCCCAGCGCCTCCCCCTGTCGGATGCTCTGTTCCCGCGCAGACAAAGCATCCGCGGTATCGCGCAGCGCCTCGTAGAAATCCTGCCGGAACTGTTCGGCCGCAGCTTCATAGTCGGCGCGCGCAATGCCGGTGCCCAGCCTAATGCGAGCAGGATCAAGCGTGCCGAGCGATATTGCCGCGCCAAGGCTGGCGACCGGATTGCTGAGAAATGACAGCAGGCTGCTGCTGGCAGTGCCCAGCGCGCCGGTCAGGCTGATGCTGGGGTAATAGCTGGCCACCGTTGCATCGGCATCGGCCAGCGTTCGGCGCAGCCGCAGTTCCGACGCTGCCAGATCGGGCCGGCGGGAAAGAAGATCGGCGGGCACGCCCGCATCAACTGCCGGAAGATCCTGACGGGGTAGCGTCGCACGCTCTGGCCCATCGTAAATCTGCCTGCCCAGCAGGGCGGCCAGCGCATTGCGCGTTTCGGTGTGGCTTTGCTCAAGCTGGGTGAGAGAGGCTTCCTGCGAGGCGACGGACTGTTCCGCATCGCGTATTTCCAGCCGCGAAACGGCGCCAGCATCGTACTGGCGCTGCACGAGTTCAAGGGTACGGCGGGTATAGGCCAGCGACTGTTGCGCCAGCGAAATCCGTTCGTTGGCATAGGCAAGCTGCCACCAGGTGTTAACGGTGGTGCCGACCATTGAAAGCTGGGTGGCGGCCAAATCCTGCGCACTCGCTTCGGCCTCCCACCGCGCCGCATCGCGCTGGGCATCGAGCTTGCCGAACAGATCGATCTCCCAGGATGCACCAACTGATGCCGAAGAGCTTTCATCCCACGCACCGCCGCTTTCCAGCGCGTGCGAGGCACTATTGGATGCGCGGGCGTCGGCGGAAGGAAAAAGCTGGCGGGCGGCGAGGTCAGCCGAAAGTCGCGCCTGTCGCAGGCGAATTCCGGCGGCCGCCAGATCGCCGTTTTCCTTCAGCACCCGGTCGACCAGTTCGGACAGGTCAGCATCGCCGAATTCGTCCCACCACGGTCCCGTCTGCAAGGCTGGCTGCCCGCTGACCGAAGTTTGCCAGCCGCTCTCCACCGGAAGATCAGGCACCGAATAATCACTGCGCGTCAGCGATGCACAGCCGCCGTTGGCCAGCAGCGAAAGCAGAAGCCCGGAGAGAACTAGCTTCCGATAAGACTTGCGGGCAGGGTTCATTGCATTCGCCATGGTTCAATCCCTCGACAGTGCATCGACCGGATCGAGGCGTGCCGCGCTACGCGCGGGCAGGAAGCCGAAGGCCACGCCGATCAGGGTCGAACAGGCAAAGGCCACGACGATCGATGTCGTCGAAAAGACCATGCCGAAACTGGATCCGCTCCAACTGAACAGCACGCCGATGGAGAGGGCCAGCGCCACGCCGATCACCCCGCCGATCAGGCAGACCAGCACCGCCTCGATCAGGAACTGCTGCAGGATATCCGACTGGCGCGCACCCACGGCCATGCGCACGCCTATCTCGCTCGTCCGCTCAGTCACGGACACCAGCATGATGTTCATCACACCGATCCCGCCGACTATCAGGGAGATCACTGCGATGGCGGCGATCAGCAGAGTCATGGTCTGTGTGGTGCTGGTGATCGTCTCGCGGATTTCGTCCGTATTGCGGATGAAGAAGTCGGTAGTTCCGTGTCGCGTTTCCATCAGCTTCGTCACCGCGGCCTGCGCCGCCGACATGTCGGAACCGTCGTCGATGCGCACGGTGATGCTGCTGAGGTAGGATTGCCCCAGCATCCGCGTCATTACCGTGGTGTAGGGAAGATAGAACGTCAGGCTGTCGTTGCTCATCGGCCCGGACTGGGTGGTTTCGACCACGCCGATCACACGCACGGGCACATTGCCCAGCATGACGACCTGACCGATCGGATCCTCCCCGTTCACGAACAGGGTATCGCGCGTATCCTCGTCTATGACGGCGACCTGTGCCCGACTGGAAACGCTCGCAGCGTCGAACAGGCTGCCGGTGATCAGGTCCATGCCCTTCACGCGGAAATAGCCGTCACCCACACCGCTCACCTGCGCCGTCGCCGCGATATTGCCGAACAGGGCGGTGACATTGCTGGACACGCTGGGGGTGACACTGTCGACATAGGGCTGGCTGGCCAGTGCATCGGCATCGGTCGGCACCAGCGTTTCGATCCGGCTGGATCGCATGTCGCCGAAGCTCTTGCCCGGATAGACATCCAGCGTGTTGGTGCCGAGGCTGGAGATATTTTCGAGGATGCGTTGCTGCGATCCGTTGCCCAGCGCCACTACCGACACGACGGAAGCGATGCCGATGATGATGCCCAGCATCGTCAGGAAGGTCCGCAGCTTGTGCGCCCGCATGGCCAGCAGGGCCATGCGGAATGCCTCGCGGAACCGGTCCATCAATTGCTGCCAGCCGCTTGCGCCGTTTCCTTGCCGCACAAGGTGGGCAGCCGCGTGCGTTTCGCGAGTTGTCCGGTCACCGACGATTTCACCGTCGCGGATCTCGATTATCCGGTCTGCGTGTTCCGCCACGGCCATGTCGTGCGTGACAAGGATGACGGTATGCCCTTCCTGATGCAGTTCGCTGAGAATCCGCATCACTTCCACGCCGCTCGCGCTGTCGAGCGCGCCGGTCGGTTCGTCGGCCAGAATTACCTCGCCACCGTTCATCAGGGCGCGGGCGATGGAAACACGCTGTTGCTGGCCGCCTGAAAGCTGGCCGGGCCGGTGCCCTGTGCGCTCAGCCAGGCCCAGTCGGCCCAGCAATGCACGGGCGCGCTCATCACGTTCGTTGCGCGATCGGCCGGCGTAAATGGCCGGAACCTCGACATTGCCCAGTGCGGTCAGGTCACCCAGCAGGTGATAGCGCTGGAAGATAAAGCCGAAATGTTCACGCCGCAGGGCGGCCAGTTCGTCTGGTTCGAGCTGGCCCGTCTCACGGCCACTGACCGAGTAACTGCCCGATGTAGGTCTATCGAGGCAGCCCAGGATGTTCATCAACGTCGACTTGCCCGATCCGGATGCACCGACAATCGCGACCATCTCGCCCGAATGGATGTCGAGATTGATGTCCTTCAGCGCGGCGAACACGCCATCGCCCGATGGATATTCGCGCCTGACATTACGGAGATGAAGCAGGGGGGTATCGGTCACGGTCTGTCTCAGAACGGGGGCGGCC